>Ga0065711_1004459_pt1 | contig 23818 bp, 9 predicted proteins | sample Hoacrofraction12_FD_59098 | JGI IMG/M metagenome (GOLD analysis project Ga0065711, IMG submission 59098) | Hoatzin crop microbial communities from Cojedes, Venezuela - Epithelial fraction 12 v2 (version 2) | ecosystem: Host-associated > Birds > Digestive system > Esophagus > Crop | place...
TATTCTTTGTACTTATGATTGCATTTGAATAATTGCCCTCCACTGGTATGTGTGTAGACTTCTCCTTTGAAGTTCAAGAAAATCAGTGAGGCAACTATAAATAATTCTGCATTAGTGGTCATTTAAATTGTAAGTGTAAAAACCCTCTTCTTTTACTGGAAATTTACTTAATTGCAAGCTATACACACACTCATTCATATATTATGTAAATAAAATGAACAAAAGGTTGATTTCATGTAAATTTACATGTAAATTATATTTTAATCTCACTTAAAAGTAGTAATGATGTATGCCTTGATCCCACACTGAATTCCTCTTACGAACTGGAGAACAAGTGCATACATCAGTGCTGATTTGTTACAGGCTAGGAAACACAGCGCAGTGCAAGATATCTGTGAAGCTGCAAGCATGAGAAGGGNTTATCAGCNGTTAATAACAGAAATGATGGAGGCTGNTGGTTGAGTTGTGAAGCAGGCAGCTTTCNAAAGACGANGAAATGGCTCAGAAACTTGTGTGCAACCGCAGGCCTTCTGCAGCAGCGCGGGAAGGAAAGGTAACTTCACCCCCAGCGCCACATTTTAATTTCCGCAGTATGTTGTTCCTCAGGACCCTCTGCAGTACTTTGGGACCTCCCAGCTCTCCTGATTATACGAGAAGATGCTAATCCCCAGATGGAGCTGTTCATTTATTTCGCTGCTGCTAACAATGAGACATAACAATGCTTGTCCATTATTTATAGAGCTTTCACAGTGGTTCGTATGGGACCAGCAGACGCTTGCACCCGCTGCGTAGAGTACTGAATGCCCACAGCCCTCCTGGGTCACTCGGTATTGATCAGCTAATGCCACGCTGCGAACAGCTGGCTGTGCTAGATTAGAAGTGTGACCTGCGAGGGTTAGAGTCTAATAAACTAGCGGAGCCACAAGCAGTAGAGACCAAATGATTCATATCCTCTGAGCTTTCACAGAACAAACACTGTCACCCTAAGAGCACGCAAAACCAACAAAGAGGTTTTCTTTGGCGGCAGAGACATCTGCTGTAATTAGAGTGGGATATAGATGGGACATATTGTAGCCAGGTTAACTGTCACTTATTACAATATGTGGTGTTCTCATTAAGTCCAGGTAAGCTGTCTTATGGTGCTAAATATTCAAAGCCTCATACAAAGCTTGCCACTGTATTTTGCTGTGTTTGTAGGGGTTACATTGTCCCTCAAGCTTGCAGTTGTAAATAATCAGCACTCCCCCTTCCAGTGCGTGCCCAGAGAGACTATGGTCATCTTGCGGCACGAGATGAAGTACAGAAAAACATCTCAGGGAAAGAGCTGGTCTTGACAGGACAGCAACCAATAGAGATCCGCAAAATACCGTTGTTTGAGATGTACTGTCTGTGCACTAGATATTTTAAAAACACATGATAAGGACCTTGCTCTGGTGAGATTGCAACCTAAAAGAGATGAGACAGAAGAAGAGAGGAGTTAATGCACCTTCCCATTATATTGCCCAGTCTTCTGAACAGTCTGCAGGACTAGGAGTTACGCTCTCTTTTTTTTCCTCTGTTGTAAGCAATATCTGTAAATGTGGGAAAAGCAATTGATGTAACTCAATTATTTCCATCTGTATCTCTATACAGCTCTTTAAGAATATGTAAAATAACTATTCCATCCCTCCTAGGGCATATGCAACATTTCTTCCCTTCTACAAATTATTTGGAAAGTCTAAATGTAAACACATGAAGATGCTTGAATCATCTTCTCTGAGACGTTCCACAGCTTACCCTATTCTAGAGAGGTGTAGGAAGCCCATTGCAAGAACAATAATAGAACCAATGAATTTGCAGTTTATTCCTGTTCATCTTTGGGAACTGCAGTGTCTGGAAAACGCACTGCCTCATACAGAAAACTGGCAGGGAAATTTTTGATGTTATTTAGAAGAAATTGTCAACCAGATGAATATGAAGGCTTCAGAAATCCATTTAAAGGTTCAAAATTAGTTGGTTATCTCACTGCATTCTTCTAACTCTGCATTTGACATGAGTCTAAGATTTCTGTTGTCATTTAAGAGTCATGGCTAAATGGAGGAAGACTGAACTTGAAAATCAAATCATTTACCTACAGTCTTCAACAACATTGAGCAATCCTTCCAGTTGTAAAGGGAAAAACATGGAAGCCCTTCTCTCTGCAAAAAATGCAATCCTTACAGACAGTAAGAAAGTGCCAACAGTAATCTATTTCAATAGTATTTGAAGAGTAACTTCAAGGCATCACAAGAGATAATCATAGGAGCTATTTTAGTCTCTGATATTTCACCGTCTACATCACAATATGACCCATTAATATATCTAAGTTGTAAACAGTGCTCAAAGTTCCTTGCTCTCGTTTCTCTCAAGCCCCTGAGCAGAATAGCTTTGAGTGGAATAGAGCTAAGAGTCTACTGTTGGGGATTGTATGCGATGAAAGAATGGAACAGATCTTTACTTCAAAGAGCAGAAGAAAGAGCTACTGAAGAGATATTTGTATTACACCCAATACTTTTTAGTAGGAAGAGGTTTAAGTAAACATAAATGCACTCTATGATTCTTTAATACTGCCAGCATGAGAACCAGACCTCCTCCATTGTACAGTGTCTTAAAAGGTTTTGATATAAGAAGTGGAAGAGCTGCATGGAGAGACAGAGTACATCTGAATAGATAGAAAAGGAAATCGACTCTTCTTTCTCTACTCCTTCAGACGAATGTTGCTCATTTGTTCTTATCTAATTTCCCATTTCGTTCTGCCTCAGGCTGCAGCGTATTGCTTCTCCAGCCACCCCTAAACACCCTTCAGGGCAGGCCTACATTGGTTTTTTTAGAGTCTGACCTGGAACATGCCAAAGCTAACAAACATCTTTTCCCATTGACTTCAGCAGCTGCGATGTGAGGTCCTTAAAACACAGTTCTGAGCTCAGTTCCACTGGTTTTGCACTGATGTGAATCCGTTGACTGCAGTGAACTTCTGCGAATTATGCTGCTGTAGAATAAGAACTAAATCAAGGCATCAATGACAAAGGATGAAACTGGAAAAATAAACTCCAGAGTCAAAGACCACTTCAGCTGGGGGTTGCGCAAATATTCTCACAAAAAACAAAGCATAAAGGGAACAAGGAAAATAAACTATTTAGCAGTTATCCCAGTGCTTTTAGGCACTAGCTCCTGTGATTCTATGAACAACAGAGAACTGAAAATATTTACTATTGGAATATATAAGGAATATATTTACTAATATATTCCCTTTTGAATGATTTAACCATATTCAACTGTGATTCTTAGAGAACACCCACTGGCATGTAATTTCTCATGTGGAGGAAATCTACTCTTTATGTCAACAACAGGTATTTTTTTTACTTGCGTGAACTCTGTGTCAGCAGCATGAAGGCATTTCTTATCTGTAGCAACTCCCAGGAGAAGTTAGTGACACAAACAGCGGGGGTTTGAGCAGCAGCAAGAGCAGGGGAGCAGCGTGCTCTTCCCATGTTCTCTTGGTGGTTCTGATGACAAGTCTTTGGCATCACAGGACGCTTGCTGGAGCCAAGAGACCATGGGCAAACTTCACAGTTTCTATTTTTGTGATTTGTAGGGTTTTTTAACAATTTAATGCTCCCTTTTCTGATAGAGCAAAGCTGTGGCGCCTTTGTAGTCAGACCTTTCCATGTTAGCGTTCCCGAATGTGACATTACTCGGCCAGATCTAAGTGCTTACAGGGATGCGAACTACATTATTTACCATAAAACAGGAGGAAAAGTATACGTAACGCCCCCATTCCCCTGGCTGCTTTGGCATCAAGGGAACTGTACATTAATTATGAGTCCTGCTGGCTGTTTGACAGTAAAATCCTCAAGAATTAACTTCTTCAATAAATTACTGAAATGTGAAAATAATTCACTACAATCTAGGAATGCCTTGGCATTGCAATATAAGGTTTAATAGCAATTCCTCGCACTTTCTGTTCTCTGGATGAGAGGTGCTTTATAAATATAAGAGGACGTTTATTTCAGAAGAGCTCAACTTGATCGGCGCAAAGCACCTCCAAGACTGTAGCACTCTGGCTGCATGTTTCTTTTCCTTCTGTGGCAAACACATTTTTAGAGATTCCGTTGTTTCTGATTTCACAATTATTGCCATTTCCATAACAGTCTTTCATCTGATTTTATAGCCACGCTTTAAACAAGATTTTGCGAACAGCTGTTTAAAGTATTCAGAACTCCTTCCCAAGGAGGAGCAGCATGCAAAAACAGCCGAGGGGGGCAACCAGGTGCACTCTGTGCTTCAAGTTTCTTTTATGTTTAGACACTTGACTGGCAACAGAGAGATGGTGGCTTATAAAGGTATGGATCAGCATCTTGGGGATTTTGAAGAGCACCTTGACGCACAAGGTGCCCAATTCCTGTTCATCTGGAGGCTTTAAACACCTCTGATGACCCCTTTCTTTTGCAGGTACACACCCCCTGGTTTCAAAAGTATCCCCTACTCTATTTGCCTTATCAGTTTTAGTGATTTTTTTTTTTTCCCTGCGTATGCCTGCTGCCTCTGCCTCAATCTGTGGCAGCCAGGAGTGTGCTGCTGTTGGAAGGCTAGCAGTGTGCGTAACATGAATGCTAAAGAAAATTAATATCTTAGCAACAACTGACAGAGAAAAATGCCCATATGCTGGGTGGCACTGGTAGTAGCTTGTGTTTGCTTTCCAAACATATTTGCACAAAAGTGCTTTGCCAAAAAAGTAAAAAGCAAAAAGAAAGAGTGAGTGTTAAACACAGAACATATTTCTACATTGTGCTAATGTCATCATGAGGACGTGGGTCACCCAGGCAACAGAAACAATCCATGAAGATCTGAGCTGAAGCGTTTCATATGAACAGCAAGGCCTTAAAGCAATGGCTGCTGTAAATGGTTTGTGAGCAGCCAGTTGCCAGGGCTGACTTATTCAAGGAATGGGTTATGAATATACAACTTCAAAGCATTCCTAAAAATCAAAGTATTTTTATTCTTAAAAATCAAATCCTGTACGTGGTCATTTGAAAAGAGGTAAAGGAGCTACATGGACCCACTTGTTCCCCACAAGCCGCTTGCTCGGTGCTCAAGGCGTGTAGCCTTTTCCGTGTTACACAGCTGCACAAAGGAAAAGCATGGCAATTAAATCGTTTGTCCTTCTTATGTACGTAGGGGACTGAGAACAGCACACCAAAGACAAGTTAAAGCAACATGTCTGTCTACTAATGAAGAATTTTTTCCCTGTGATAGATTTCCTTGTTCAATTTCAGGTAATTTGAGCAATAAGACACCCAAATCCATTGGGAATTGTGAATACAAGGCACTTGAGAACCACATTATTTACTTATGCTGGAAGAGGTCTGATATTCTTTTAATACATGTAACATTTCCTATGTCTCTGTGCAGCAGGGATTTAACCTTGGATTTTTAATTTCCAGAACAAGGCTTTATGTCTGTAGTGAAAGATTGAGCTGTTAGTTTTTACCATCTCAAAGATTTAAGTCACTAGAGGGTGACAGAATCATGTAAGGGAAGTACAGACTACCCACTTAACAGCACTCCTGGTCCTAACTCATACATAGCTAGTGAGTTAGCAGTAGGTTGTAAAAAAAAGTCTCACGCCATTACATTAACGAAACAACTTCATTGACAGTGATTGAGCCAATCTGTTCAGCCCTGACAGTGAGAAATCTCCTCTCTGCCTGCAAAGGCAATTTGTGTAATTATACAAGTGTCAATGAAATGAGGTAAGGAATAAATCAGTGTGAGTGTACTACACCATAGCCCGCTGCTTCTATCAACTTGAAGTATCTTCTTGTATCAACATCATTTAAATTTATTCAGCTTGGTATCTTTTAGTTCTCAGATCTCCTGCCTTGTCCATAGAGGGTTAAAATATTTTGTTTTCTAAAAAATCGCCCTCATTTTTCCGTCTGTTACAGAAAAATAACCCATTTGTCCCATCTGAGAATATTGCTGTCTGATGCGACGTTGCCAGGCTCCAGGACTGCAGTAGGACGGAGAGGTGAGAACTGTTGCGCCCTTAACCCACTTCTACCAAAGCAAGTGACAGCTGTCAGATAACCGTGTGCTCCCATATCACAGAAGTCCTTATTTCTGCAGGCAGAGAGCCAGTGGATCCAAGATAATTATTGTTCTTAAATTTAACCATTGTGCGAGGCTTAAAATACTTGGAATAAAAAAATACTGTAAAATGCAGGCTTATTGAGACTGTGTCTCAGAGCAAGCTTTGTAAATAACCATCTTCTGCTTGCCTTCCTTTAGATGTCTGTGCCATACCGATAACGTGTGTTGCCAAGACTGAAAAGCCTTTTTAATTACAAACTCTTAGGCAGGATTCTTGTGTTTTTCTTGTAAGACCAAGCAATGGACCCTGATTTAATTTAGTGTCTCTGGATTATACTGTAATGAAAATAACTGCATAATCACCATAAGAATTGCAATAGTAATGCTCCAATTGCTGTAGAGCTCTAAACAATCATCACTGCAGGGTTTTAGAAGCAGATCTGGTACAGCCAATAATCATTTTTAAAACACAGTGTTTGAGTCTCAGTATATGATAGTCAATAGAAAGCTCCCCAGCTATTTTCATGAGGTCTGATCAGGTCTCTTTCCATCACCATTTGAGCCCCATTTTTGAAAAATATACTGAACAAACACTACAGATTATACCTTGTGCAGTAAAGCGCAGGGTTTCACATCTAACTTGTCTGCAATTAAAATTGCCAGTGGGATCCTCCTAAACATGACCAAAAAATAGGTACTGCTTTAAAACTGCCTTTGCAGAGCAGAATATTTTATTTTTAGCAAGGTCAGAGTAAGTCCAAAGTGCAAATAAACCAAACTGCTCTAGCTTTGATAAATGAAATCGGTATCTTGTAAATGCCAGTGCCTCCTTTCTGTGAACTGAGTGATGGCGGGTTAAGACAAGGTGTTCTCATGTGTCTGATGAAAACATGAAGCTGCAGCCTGCTTCCTATGTCTTCTCTGGAGGGAGGATGCAGAACCTCCCTCTGCTGGCTAGTGAAGATGTTGGCTGCTCTTGGAAACTGCATCCTCATTGTTTCTAGGAAGAGGTAAAAAGTTATTAGCAGATTTAGGGGAAGTAAAAGAACATAAAAAGCTGAATATGGATAGCCAGTATTAAAAACTAAAAGAAAACCAGGTTGGATGGCTTAAACCCTTGGTGGGTGATTTAGCTGTAGATGTAGAAAAGGACAGCAAATGTCAGTCTGTGCAAAACGGCTGTGGAGCGAGTGCCGACCAAACACAGCAGAGAATGTTCTACCATTTCCTTTCCTGTACTCTCACACAGGAGCAAAGCACACGAATGGTAATGGCCCACTTCTTACAATGCTATAGCTCCAGCAGCTGAATAATCATGTAAGCCATCTAAGAAGTGACATATAAGAAATTATAAGGATGCAGTAGCAGTTTCTAGTCTAGGAAGGAGAAAAACTATTTGTGACCCATTGGGGGATGTTAGAGGATATTTTTATGCCTCATCACAAAAGATCATCGAGGCCATTTAGGGGAATCGAGGGAAAAGAAGCAGGCATCGTGAGAACATTATAACATAACATTCTACGTTATAATAATGAGGATGTATTGGTTTCTTTCTTTTTTAATAAACAAAAACAACTGAAGTTCAAAACTCCAGAGCTTAAAAGAAGACTTAGTTTCCTCCAGTAACATGATTTCCATAACTGACCACTGCTGCTCCTTACACCCTTCCCCCGTGGTGTACGTTCTAGCTGTTGCAGGTTGGGCAGTACACTGACTGACTTCTCATGGCAGTTTATAAGGTCCTGCTTATTTGCTGTATGTTAAATTCACCATGGTACTTAAGACTGGCAGAAGTGCTCTGCACTTTACTCATCGAAGTGAGTCCTTGGACTTGCCTTTATTGCTGCATAGTCTATCTGCACTGACGGTGATTTCTACCCTGAGAAGACAGCACGCAACAGGGGGGAAACAAATTCCTCCGGGTTTCAGTTTTAACATATTTGTACCTAGAGACGGGATTTGTGCAGCTTTTCTTGTGTCTGTTTCTGATCAGCTGCTGTGAGAGCTTGTGTGTGGCCTGACCAGGTGCCACCTCGTGCCAGAAAACAGCCCAGAAACAAAGAACACAAATCCTCCCAGATTTTCTGATATCCTCTTAACAACGGTGACCAAAACTGGAGTGTTTAATCTTTGTAATGAAAAAAAATTTCAAACAAATCTGTGATTTCCTCATTTATCTCTCTCTCTGCTTGTACTGTTCTAATATGTGTGAAGAAGGGCTGTTGGCAGAGTTTGGAGATTGGAAATGCTCTGATTGTCTACAATCGAGGTACAGTGTGGCACTCCTAAGGCTTAAATAAAACTCTTCCGTAGTGACACTGAGCGCATTTGACCAAAACAGTAATAGCTCAAAGGCCTCCGAGGAGCAAAGCATTGGTATTTATATCTCAAAGTCTATCCAAATTCAGGAACAGACCTCACTTTTTAACAGAATGGGTGCCCAAGTGTGTAGCATATTCCATACTTTTTAATGTCTGCACCTCTCCTTAGCAAGTTCAAAATGAGTGAAGCAAAACTCTGGCATGTACATTCTGGAAACCCTTTAGATCCGGTGCACAAAAGGAACCTGATCCTGCACTACTGAACTTAGCCTCAGACTTTTTGCAGCTGATCTGATAAAACTTGCTAGAATAAAGCAGAAATCTTCGGAACTGCTGGAAAGGCAACCTAGCTTAATGAAACAAAAGAAATAGAGAGTTTAGCAGTAAAGGTGGCCAAATTCTAAAGCACCTGGATTCATTGAAATGTATGCAATTGATTTCAGTGGGAGCAGAAGCTGGCTCAAAATAGACCTGATTAATTAACAATAATGATATTTTGGCAGACGCTTCCTCAGCCACAGAGGAGCAGTCTATGCAATTACCGTTGCAAAATCATCATAAATATTTGGCTGCATTTGCTATATGAAATAAAAAGTCTATAGAAAACTAATGGATTGAGTGAACCCTTTATGCAGAAGAGGGCCTGTGATTAAGCACCGGTGTGCCATGGAGAAGAGACATGACTTCACAGAAGTCCATGGCAAAATTCCCACAGACTTCAGTGGGATGAGATTTCACTTAGTACAACTGTCTGTGAAGGTGGGAACATTTGCCTAATGCTAGCTTTGTGCCAGCACGCTATCAGCTCTGTGAACAAACTGGCATCTGTTCCAGCTTGCCCAGACCTTTAGCTGAAAGCATCTGCTGCCTTACAGCTGAATGCCCAAATCCCTCCTGTCCCCAGTCTGATTGAAATTCTGCGAGTGCGTGACTCGGAGCTTTAACTTGCAGCCTGGGGAAACAAAATAAAAGGAAAAACAAAACTGAGTGCTGGATTTGAAGTGAGGGGAGAGGGCAAAACTTCTGGCTGCTCTAAGGAAGTTTTTGGTTTCCTTTGTTCAACAGCCTGCTAAGCGTCGGTTATTTAGAATATTAACCACAGGTAGAAAGATGACTACTACTAGGCTTCGTGATAATATAAACCATATCCAGGCTTAGAATCAAACACATATTTAGGACTAGCTAATTAGGTGTCTATCTTGTGAGGTAGTGTCATCCCTAAAATGAACATACTGTTGTTGTTTCACTGAACAGGTTGAGATTGACAGTTTTAACCTGGATAAAGGAGAACGTCTCGCCTTACTGCCCTCAACGCAGCTAAATGGGGACAATGAGAGCCAAAACACCGCAGACGCATGCAGCGGTTACAGAGGAACGGGCAGGAACACCTCACCCTCCTGCTTCCCAAAATCCAGGTTAGCTCCCCTGCCAGTCTCCTGCGTCAGGCTGTGCCCCATTCGGTGTCTGGCTCATCTTTTGCAGCAGTCACTTCAGTGGGATGGATGATGCTGTTACTCTGCATTGCTAAGATAAAGTCTCATTTATTTTCTGTCTCATTGGCACCGAGGGATAGTTGCAACACAGTCTTACAGTTTGGCTCCTTATAAATAACAGTAAGAGTGGAGAATTTTGTCTTTTGAATTATAATTATGCTGTTTTTTGAACTTCATTTTATTAACCGTGTTTTATTATCCTCCCAGTGCATTGTAACTGCACTAGCGAGGAACTGCCAGCTATATTGTTCACTGATTGACATGTGATTTTCTACTCTGTGATTAAATGTGAGAAGAAGAGAGCGTCCAACGTGCCCAGGACTAGCACCTTCAAAACGCTCCTGGAATTCCTTTTAGCCAGCCATAACCTCCTGACCACTGAGTTCCCCTCTGATATTTTAACTGACTTTCAGGAATGAAGCAATGTTAATTAATATTTTGTCTAAAGCATTTGCATATTTGATGGTGTGATTTGCTTACTGCTAGATCCTGGAAAAAAGGGAGAGAACCCGGTGCCAAGACAAAATTCCTCATCATACCACTCAGGGGGGAAATAAAAAAAAAACAGTTAAGAAATAAAAAAAAATCAGAGGCTGCTAATGAAGAAAATTACTCAGCCTTTTTGGAGGCTGTAAGGGCTTTAAGAGAAGGAAGGATATTGGTGTGGCCATTGATATTATTTTCAGTCTGCGTTTGGAGGCAGTGATGCCTTGATCACGGTTATTGCTGTGCTGTGTAATAAAAGAACTCTCCATATCACCCTTCAGCATAAGTTTACTTCCAGTACAAATTATAACTAAACATGCTGAGACAGAGAGCAGAAGAGAAGGAAAGAAGGAAAAGCAGACCAATATTATTAAAAAGTTCTTTGCTAAAAGTCGTATTGATCCTCTCCCTCTGAATTTCTACACACAACTTGCTCAAACTCCCACTGAAAACATTTATCTAATGAATATATCTTCCTGTAATACATACTGCCAGTTTAAGACAGCTCAAGAAAATGAAATGCTATGAACAGTGTAGTGTGGACCCAGACATTACAGCAAACTAATCACTTGTGACTGCAGTGCAAGCAGTGGTGTTCACCATCTCCAGCATCATTTTTTGACCTCTGTTGTCTGAAAGATTGCAATAAACCCTGTTCTGGCCTTGCTGTCTTTGGTTGAAGAGGAAAGGCTTTTTGAGACTGATCCTTCAGCTGCAAACAAAGCTGTTTCGGTGCTTCATGCACTGGGTTATCCTCACTCTTACTCACAGAACTAAAGGACACTGCACTCCCTGCCCAGCTGGCCTCTGGCTGTTAGGAATGAAAAGTGGAGTAGACCACACTTTCCAGTGATGTCAGACATGTAGATCTGGTGGAATTTCCAGGGTTGTACACAGAAGTACAGCTCCAAAGGCAGAAACGCTGCGCTCTGATCTTTGAACAGGATTCTCAGACACGAACACATACAAGATGCACGGAGCTAAGCTGCTCAGAAGAGTATGACAAGTGTGCGACATTGCTCACTGCTGCTACTGGGTGTTGTCCCTCACGGCCAGATCCCACAGGAGGCCGTGAAAGCAAGAGCAGACCTCGATAATGTTATGAAGCCAGTCTGTAGTTTATGAACCACTCAGGTACTACTCCAATGGGCTCTGTGAAAGTAAGCCCATACTTCAGAAGAAAGAATTGATTAAATTGTGTTAATAGTGCTCCGAGATTTCACAAAAATGCATATTGAGGTGGGTAACATCATCAAGATGGTCTCGGTTACTGCCATTCTTCTGTTATATCTACCCAAGAATGATGAAGACTTGCTAGCAAATCCTGCTGGGATGGTAAGTGTTTGATATCTGGCATTTCTATAGCTAAGCCATTCTCTCAGCTTTTAGACCTATGTGTATGCTCTCGTCATGGTGATATGTCTTGCTTCTGGATTCTAAAATGAGCAAGATCCTATTAGTAGTGGGAACTGAGCGTGATTGGCTAGAGAACTGGAGATGTTCCAGTTGTGCTAATAATACTTCTTGCTTCGAGACAATAACAATCCAGTTATGTTAATTTTTTGCCTGGCGCATACAGTGGGCGATGTACAATAATGTCCATAAGTGTTTTTATGAGTGCTTAACGCACACACTTAAATTTTGCAAAGCAGCTGTCAGAATTAAATGCCCAACAAATCAGATGGTTAATCAGCATGTGAATACGTAAGGAACTGTGTCTGCGAAAGAGGCTTGCTATTTTTAAAACCCTGGGGAGCTCTGCCACCAGATGGCCTTTTTTGAGCTACGAGTATTCCTCAAAACAGTTTGGCTTTGGCATTATACAATATCTAGTAACTTCTAACTACCTTTCTGAAATTGCTCATTCTGTCTCCTAGATATGCAGCTGACATGGGCCCCCTCACCTCACTAAGGGGAGCCCGCAGTTCAGGCAATTTGCTGTCCCACGAAATTAATGGCTGCAGATGATTGCACGTGGATGTTTTTGCACATAGAACCTGTGTTCTTTTCATTCCTATCCCACTTTGCATGCGTTATAACCAATCATCTAATATTTTAGGCAGGGATTAATCAGGACTAAGGAAGTTAAATCCAAACCTGCAAGAATTTAAAGATACAAAATCTTCTGATTTTCAGAGTTAAACGCCTAGATAGGAATTACGTTTCTACACACTTTTGTGGCCCTGGGCATTAAACATCCAGTTAATTCATAAAAGCCAATGTCTCTAAGCCACTTCACAACCTTAGGCTATTTGGAAAACCCTAAGTGGGGGTTTGTCATGCATAATTAAAACTTGATCAAACCAGATGGAGACTTGAGAGCTAGGATTTTAGAAGAAAGTCAACATGCTGTAGATGTTAGCACCTGTTATTCAGTAACTTTTCTTCCTGTGTGTCTAATGTGCTCATTCTTCTCCCTGCTCCTGAATAAGCAGGGGAGGCAACTTCCATGTGCATGAAGTGGATGAGCCACAACAGAGACATTTTTCTACTCTTAAATGTAAGTTCCTTAGTCTCCAAAATCACTGACCAAGTACATAGTTGTATCGTGTTCCACTTTAACATCATCTGCTAAAATTCATGTCTGCAATGACTTTGCTATTAATGATATGCCTCTAGCAAACTTCCCCTGCATTTCAGCCTTTAATCTGAACAAGACGATAATATTTACTTGCACTAAAAAAATCTTGTCAAGAATTTTCAAGTTCTTTATGCCTATTAATTAAGCTCAAAAAATACATACCAGCACTATTACTACCACTTCATGCCTGGCTAAACTTACTCAGAAAGAGGTGAAGAGAACAGTTTGATTCACTCTTGAAAAAATGTGTGCAAGGAGAAGATCATACAGAAACATCAATATAATAAACACAAAACTTCTTTTCCTAGTTTGATCAAGGAGTAGAGGCTCATCTCACATCTCTTAAATACTCAAAATACAACACAACATCCTATCAGTTATTTCTCTTTGCGTTGAAATAACTGCTGGAACCGTACTTCAGCATCTCATGTAAGTATCATTAGCACTCATACTTCAAATTCTGGGATAGTGAAGAATTTTTTTCCCCTCCTTTCTTTGTTTTTCTTTGTTGCCCCTCTCTCCCACTGTGACCAGGAATACCATTTTTGTTGCATGTGGTACATATGTTCCCACGAAAAGTTTGGGTTTTGAGAAGCTGACATTTTCCAACGGAAACCCATTTCATGAGAAAAATCTCCAACCAGTCCCTTCTCCAGCAACATCCAATATGCCTTTTGTGGGCGCAGATCCAGCAGCAATCACACAAGTTCATTCCATGGACCTCACAAGAGAGATCCTGGCAGCAGAATCTGGCCCACTAGACAGATGTTATTCGGTTCTGCAAACACACTGTTACCAGCTGTTCTCAACTGGGCATCAGCTGTTTACATCACACACATCATTATATTAAGATCTGATTAAGCAAATACCTCTTGCAGAGGTACCCAAAATCTAGCTTAAGCTCTGGTGGTGGCCTTCACAAGCTATCTCAGCTCAGCCTGCCCCTATAGAGAATATTTATTATACATATTTCCAGCTTATTCCGGGGTGCTACAATGCTCTCGCTATGCAGCCACGAAAGACTGCCTGATTTATAATAAATCTCCTCTCTCCCAATCGATACAGGTATAAAGAAACCACTGTAAAAACACAACATGGAAAAGGTGTTATTTTAACAATTCCTGCTAGCTTTCTTCCCCTGGGGAACATATGATCCCAGATTGGACTCTTGGCTCAGAGCAAAGAGCAGCAGACTCCTCCGAAGTGCTGCTGGAGATAATTTGGCTTCCTATAGAATTAAATCGATTACTGCATTAGTAAGGCTGGCAGGGCTTTGCCACAGAGAACGGCAACATTACTGCTGAATACAAACCATATGCACAAGTCACAGCCAGCTATTACTCCTTCCACTTTTACGCTAATTTGATGACTTTGAGGAAAGATAAGGGAATGAAGGACTGTAGGCATCTTTGACTCATTCTTAACAATTTCAGATGGCCAAAAGGACAGAAGAAAGAGAATGTGTAGCAATAAAAATGCTGCCTGGCTTTGGGAAGGCAATATCTCAACTGAATTAGATTTAGTGGGATGAATTTCAGTTTGATATTTGTGGCACAACTTCTGACTTTATCGAAAGCAGTCTGCTCTATAGATTGCATTGATTCTTCAGTTTCCCGGAACACGCTTTACTTTCTAATTGTGAGTGTGCACTGTAGCGAAAACAGATTTCAGTTTGCTCTTCATCAGCAGACACACACATTACAGGAAGAAAACAGAAGAAAAGACAGAAATTCCCATCAGGGCATAGCAAATGCTTTCCTTTGTATTTGCAAACAAAAGTCATTGTCTAGAAATTTTCAGCACAAGATTCTGAGAAAGAAAAACTATATATTATGTATACCAAAGTCTGTAAAAATGACAGGCGCTGCTTCTAAACTTCTAAAATTTGTCAGAAAAAAAATTCTACGTTGCCTGGCTATCTTATTATGAAATGAAAAACAAATATCAAAATGGTATTTCTTTGAGAGTTGTGAGGCAAGTATAGTTAAATGCATTTAAAAGGCAAACGTAGTTTGATTGATTTGTGTTGTTTTTCCCTAGAGTCATTCACATTGTGTTTTCTTCTTCTGATTTTGATCAGGCTTCTTTCCTTCATGCCCAATATGCTTAAAGGAAAAGACGCTCTTATCCACATCGAGCAAGCCATTCTCTGCAAATCAAAAAGGAGAACACTGTTCCCTTCCAATGAACTCTGATGATCACCCCAGACCTATTCATCTGGGCTGCCGTTTTGGCAAACATTCAGGTGTGAAGTAGACTTAAAATACCTGGAAGCCAAACACAAGCGTGAGTACTCCGCTGGACAAAGACAGCTTAGGTACATGCAGAAAGCAAAGTTTAACAGACTGGGGTGACTCCACGCTACTGCATTAAAAATAGGAATACTTCTCTTTCAAACATTTATTTAGTTTTTCACAGTACAGAACTGGAACAGGAAAAGAACAGTATTATCTATCAGTCATATGGGTCTCAACCTTTTGGAACAGCACATGTTGTGCACTATGTATATTTACCCATTTTAAAAGTCTGTAGATTCATTTTTTTCTCTGACATGAAAAATGTTGATGGAAGCACTAAAGGATTAGAGTGTCTCTGTGATTTGCTTGCTAAAGTAAACACGAGCCAATACTGTAACCAGATCACATACTTGTGGTGGAGTAAAGTGACTAATTTAATTTTCAGCTACACTGAGAAGAAGCAGAAAGTGCACCAGGAAATAGACTGAGCTTTCTTTAGTGTGGGAATGAAAACACATATGGGACAAACGGGCCTGGTGGGGATTTTTGGCCTCATTTTACCTATCTTGCCCATCGGGATACATCAAGAAGAATAGTTCAGAACAAGATTATAAGGATTCTGCAGACAAGTAATAAAATGGGTTTCTATTTCTTCCTCATAGAGCAGTTCAAGGAAGGCCAAGTCACCAGATAACTGTAGGAGCGTTACACTGGGAGGTGGGCTCGCTTCAGTTTCCAGGCTTTTGCCGTAGTCATGGTGGTTGATTCAGTTCTCTACTCTTAGACACCAATTTCAACAAAGAAAGGGATAAAGTTATGGAACTGCAATGCTATTAAGAGTCTGGATCTAGACACACCCCCACCCACAGCTAATCTAAACAGAGATTAATTATTTATCAGCTGTGACTTACCCATCTTTTCTCATGTTTGCAGCGAGGTGTATAGGACTTTCTGGGGTTTCTCATATCAATTCAATGTTCGAATAATATATTCGAATATACAAAATGCATCAAATAACAATTCAATGTTCGAATCTAGCTTTGACTCAGCTGTCACGGATGGGAGAAAGGTGATGAGTCAGGAGGCTTCCAAGTCATCCTCCAGCGTGCCAGGGCTGAGCTCCAGTAACAGGACGATCTGGTGCCAGAGCAGACTGGAGCAGTAGGGTCCCACACGCTTTGGGTTTCAGAATACAATCCCATTCCAATAAAGGATTCACAGCGTTTTAGCAAAATACGCAGTACCTTTGATCCTGCTGACTGAAGAAGTGATAAGTAGTCCTGAAAGACATCACTTTCTTAACGTGATTAGAAGTCTGCAGTAAACACTAATGCTGTGCTTTAAGTCCTGTTTTACAATGCAAATGACTGCTTCATGGATCCGTGAGCAGCAAATTGGATTTTGAGAGGTGGTTTTTTTGGCAAGACAGCGATCAGATTTTACAAACTAATCTCCAATAATTTCCATTTTAAATCGCTGTTATCTATTTTTACTATGGTAGCATCTGGGTAACCAAAATAGCCCACCACCCTGCCACAGCCTGAAGTGCTGAACAAAACTCACAATCTGTACTGGAAAAGCACGACTTCCATTTAGTTTAGGAAAGGATGTTTTGATGCCAAAACATCGTGCTGTGGTCACACAAAAACATCTTTTCTCTCCTTGGATGCCGTTGTGTCATATAACAAGAGTTCTGCGCAACGGATAATGTTTGTCTGGGATGACTCCCTAGCGGATGTTGTAAAAGAGTTTGAGAGGCTCTTCCCAACCTGAAACATTCATGCTACTCACACAGCTGATTGCAGTCTGGGGGTAGGTTTGGGGGGAATGCAAGCTGTCTGCTTCTGACTCCTGAAGTTCGGTCCATTGACATCAGGAGGATGCTTCGAAAGGAAATCAAAAAAATAAATAAATCAGGTACTCAACATAAAGACATTTGACAATGAAGACCTTGGTTTTCATCTCCCTGCTACAAGCCAGGAAAGAGAACCTACAGATAAGTTTATGTTTTTTGAGCGTGGTTAGATGCAACACCTAGAGGTAAATTAGAGAAAAAGCAGCACTGTCCTGCAGCAATGATCCATCTTTGCAACTCCCCTGCACTAAGCACCTGTATTGTGGCACTTCCAGGCAGGACTGGGGCTCCGCTACTGTGCAAACGCATGGCAAGAGGCCCTTCCACTCCAAAAAAACTTCAGTAGTTCAAGTGCAGGAAGGGAGCAGCACAGTACTGTCAGTCCCACTGCACTGACTGAAGCATGAAGGGCAGAAATGTCACATCTTGGCTAAGGCCATCCCTGCAGCTTTCAGCAGACACATCCCCTGAGTCCAGGCATTTTTACTTTGAAGTTTTAGGAGGTCAAGTTATAAAACATGCTCTTTTCCTCACCAGCAGTCCATTCCTTCCTTCAAGCACATTTCTGTGCATACACTAAAGAGGATATAACTGTAAAAGGCAGAAAAGTTTGCTAATCATGAGAAATGCAAGCTGAAAATGGCACTTACCAGCTTACTCTGTGTAAAGACAAGCATAACTGCAAGTAAATGGGTTTAAAAATACAGGCTAAGAGCACACTATGGATTTAAGGCAGATGGAAGATAATGAATTCTTCTTTTTAGAAAAATAATAATAACACAATAATGAACACTTCCTGCCCCCATAGCCCTCCCACTTGGCCATGCATTGCTGCCTACTTGACTTTGTTCTCCCTGCATCACAGAGATGACACAGAGAGGTCAGATATCTTTCCCAAACAGAATCAACAAGAGAATCCAAACTCAGTATGGCAACCTTCATTGTATGACTCAGACCAGCAGAAAACTAGCCAGGAAAACATGGAACGTAGAAACCTACACAGTTCAAATCTTCTTTGCTTGCTAATAAGCGAGACAGGACCTTCCACCCTGGGAAGGTTCTGATTTGGTCTTTTCTTTGGAAGGTCTGTGCAAACACTCCAAACATTTCATTGCAAGTGCTCTTTTGCATGAGACTGAAATGTATTAACTGATGACAAAACCAATAAAAAATTCCAAAATACTTCAGATCGAAAATATAAAAATGGGATGCTACCACTTCATCAGAACTTCCCCAGCCATTAAGTAACCATCTACCAAAATAAATTCATTGTTCTGTCGTGTTATTATGAAGAAAGTACATGGTGCAATGGAAGATGGTTCCACCTGTGTCTCTCCAAGAAGCAGTTCCAGTTGTTTTATAACATCCTGCTGTTTTTATAGTGCAAAATTCTATGTACACGGAGTGGGAACTAAATGAGTCACCCAATTTTTGCTGTCATTTTAATACCTTGTTATTTTAATGTCCAAGTGTAAGTACAAATTAGAATAGTCTTCAAATCACAGATGCTCTTCTGGAGCAATCCTAACAAAACAACTTTGCTGAACAAACAGAATGTTGCAGTGCTCAGTTATTTTCTTTGACTGCCTGTGCAAAGCCAGCATTGCACGGCATCCAGAGAATGAAAAGAGAGAAGGAATCTAATGAATGTGGCTTGTATGGATCCCTGGATTTTTTATGTGAATTTCTATTTTAATGTGCTGCTTAACAGCAGTGTCTTTTGGGGGAAATTTTCTGCTTTCCAAATAACCATGCTTTAATATAAATAATAATAATGACAATAAAATTATGCAGTTTGCATTGATGTCTTATCATTTTCTCACAGGGCTTCCAAAGATGCTGAACAGAGGATAGTCTCTAGAAGAAAAACAGCATCTGCCCAGCCAAGCAGATCTCTCCTGCTGCAAAAAGGTGTAACTCCACTGACTTCAGCATAGCTGCCTGGCTTCCAGAAAGTGGTCAGAGTTGATGCTGGAGAAAAAGGCACGTTACTCTGGCTCGTATAAAGAAACAGCACATTCTGTACCAGAACTGGTTATGTGCCCCAGCTGAGCTGAATTTCCCCTGGATAATTTCTTTATGTCTTGGAATTCAATCTCTGGAGATAAAGCCAGCCCAAGACTTTATGTGCTACTTAAATCCAACAGAAACATTAGTTTGGGAGCTCTGGTAATGCACTGTGCTGTGTGCTTGTCTACATGCACAAAAAAATTACACTACAAACTCAATCCTTTGATTTTATTTTTGAAAGTTGTTAAGGCCTGCGAAGACGACTTAAGGTTTTGGGTCAAGTTAGAGAGACTGAAGAGGCAGAGCACATATTTTGTGCTCCAGCAGTCATTGATTTTAGCATACATCTCCTGTGCACGGTCTAGTGAGAGCTGAGTACACCTCTCCTCAGCACCCTTCCCACCAATTTCTGCTACTCTCCTCTGGCAAAAGCACCGGAATTTGTAGTTTCCCCCTCTATGTTTGTGACCCAGCTACCCCATGCAGAGAGAATACTTTTGCACTATGTATTGCACAGCTTTTATTGCTACTTTTCATTTTCTTTGCTGCTAACAATTTCTTAGGTGCGTATTTGGCTCGGTTCTCTTCTCTGTATTTTGCACTAATACAGCTTCATTTCTGTTATGGAGTTCTTGGATTTCGATACTTCTTGTGTTCTTTTTCACATTACTAGAGAAAGTTTGTTTCGCTGAGTTACCTCAGTAATTCAGCCCTTGACAACTGATAATTTACATTTATGCTTAAGAAACTGAAACTTCTAATGGCAGTTTGAAGTAGAACCAGACTGTCTGCCATCTGAAACAAACCAGAGCTAAATTAAGATTTCTGGATAAATCAAAATTAAAGCTTGTCCACCAAGTCCTCGAGTTTGACATGCCAACGTGTGGGAGGTTTTGTGTTCATCCCATTGGGTAAAGGTGGGTTTGGATTCAAGCCGTATTTAAACGCAGGAGAGATGTTCTCTGTAGTTACTTGCTGGCTGTAGTCCCCATCACTTTTAATTAAGTTTTAAGTGACCCTGGCTCTCATTCTCAAGATGTAGCTGGACACCTAATTTCTGTTGATTCTGAGCATCTGAGCGCTAGCCCCTTTCAGAACCATCATAAATTCTGACTACTTCTAGCATTAATACATAATGAAGCCCTTATTGTGCATTATTTAAATGTCAGGTGGCAATGTATGAGCCACACAAGAAACTGGATGGTGTTCTCTAAGCACAAGGTGAAAAATTCCTTCCAGTAATGGCATAGTGGGCTCTGAATATTATATTCCTTGTTTGTTTTACAATGAATAAAACAATCCAGAATCTCTGATGCCTGTTCTCACACAAGGAGACTGCTCTCCGTGCTCCTTTAATGACTTCCCAGGGGTGGCTCTGCTGTTACATTCTGATCTCCTAAAGCATAGAGGGTTCCCTCTGAAAGAATTAGCTAGTTTAATTGGCTTTAAATTAATGGAAGGAAAGCTTGCTTATTGCAGTCACATCAACTTAAGACTTACAAGAAATTAACTACGTAACTGGGAAACAAAAGGAAAACTAATATTCTTCCTCTGAAAACATCAGTTTGGATTTCCAAATGCAATCTGGATTTCCAAATGGATACATTTCGGTTCCAAGTGAAGGAACAGCCAGCTAATATAAATCAAAATTTTCATCATGGGCGGCAAGCTGACCTACATCAAGGAAGAGCAAGGTCTCTGATCTCAGGGACTCCAGACAGAGTCAGCATCTTTAGGTGTGATGTTTTGAGTTTTCTTGAAAAAAAGAAAACTGTGAAAGTGCACATTATTTATTTGAGTCTGGTCTGAATTGTCTTTGTTTAATTTCTGCTGGCCTTTAAAATAAAAAGGAGAAAATAGGAGTATGTTTTAGAAAAGGAGTGTATTTTAGAGATGAAGAAAGATGTGTAAAAAGAGGTGCAAACCATGAGCCAGATCCCATGCAAACTCACCAAGACTTACATGAGCTGTGAATGATTGGCACTTCTGTAATGTTAACCCTTTTTGTTTAGCTGTCTAACAGGACAAACAAAAGACATTCACGGATATAAGTTGAATCCTGCAATGCCTACCCTCCCATAACTGGGGCAGGAGCTGTGTGACACTCTCCAGGGCCCAATAAAATGCCTCAAACCTCCGACGGACGGCGATCTCTTTTCAGATTTTATGGAGTCCTCCCCTCGGGAGGTTACACAGATCTCTTCACTGATGGATTTTATGGAGTCCTCCCCTGATTACCCATCGCAGCAAATTTATCCTTGCTGCAAGACAGCACAGAATCAACGCCTTCATTACACAGACTTGGAGTTGTGCACTGAGAGGTGAAGAGGGACACGCAAGTTCCCTTCATCACCAAACCAGACATTTTGGGATGCGTTAGAAAAGGTGAATCGACTCCCATATTCACTGAGAAGCACCAATTTATAGATCAAGTCATCCAGACTGCATATCTGAGATGCTACAGAAAATTATTTTAGAGGCACGCAGATGCAAATTACTGTCATAAAAAGGGTTCTGTCTTGTTGAACTCTGAAGAGAAGGATGGCTTCTGGCACGACGCACAGACTCAGAAGCATATATCCAAATTCACATGGTGCCTGTCTACTTGGGAGATGAAACAATTTTCTCACAGCTTGAATTTTCAGTGCAGCCTGGACAACAGTCAGAAATTTCCATAAAACAGTAGGTGAATTTATAAAAATTCATGCTCGAGTTTTAGGTATCTCCTATCTTTAGTTATTCTTTAGTAAAGGTGGTGAATTACACAGAGGCTGTTGCTGTCAATTAGAAGTTTTTGTGACAACACAGAGAAGTGACTCATGAGCCTATGAGTCAAAAAGGCAAAACCCACTGTTCTGTGGCTGCTCACTTCCCCAGTGTCTCCAAATTATTTTCCCAGGTGGCTTGCCTGAGACTTAATTCTGGCTTTCTCCTTCCAGAGGCCTCCGTGCTAAATTATCGTCAGCTTTTCATGATTTACTGCAAATGTCAGGAAGTGCTCTGCTAAGGCACAGTAAAATGACTTGGTGAGTAAGGAGTCTGTTTCTGACATTGCTGATAGCAGATGTTTGAGAAGATGCAATGCGAAATTCAGAGTGTGGGTAATTGAAGGGAGCCAAGGAAGAGGAATTTTTTCCCTTTGTCGCCTATCCTAACAAGGTAAAAATAACTGGGAGGGCTTAATCACGTATGTGGATATGAAATTGCCTGCAGGTCAAAACTTCTGAGCTGCTGAGTGCTCAACCCATCCGAGGTGCCACCCTGGGCCCGTCTTGGTCCCTTCTCAGAGGAAAGCGACAGTCCTCTGACAGCACCAGAAACTTCCCTTACGGACTGGAATCCCGCTGCAGCAGGGCTCTACAAACACTGAACAAAAATGATCTAGACTAAAACATTGGGATTTAAAGATACAAGTGTTCTTCAGAGTTGTGTGAATGACTCTTTGCAGCTGAGGATGGGAACTCTTTCATATCTGGCCGGCTCAGACGTCGGGTTTCTCCTCAGTCATCCGTGAGCCAAATTCTTTCTTTCTCTCTGCGCCTCTGTCTGTCCTGTGTCCAGCTCACAACATGGGAAGGAGGGTTTCTAGACAGATCTAATTGTGAAGTTGAGAGATCCTTAGGTTCACAAATTTTATTTCTCCTGCTAAAGATGCCGACTGTGAAGCATTAGTGGAGAACAAATTTGCTCAGTCATCAGACCAGGAGTTTCTGTTTCAACTTGTAACTGCATAAACTGCTATTTGTTACAAATTTGAAGGAATGCTGAGAAGCTTCACGTCTGATTTGACTTGAAAATGCTATTAGCTATTCTGAAAGCAAAATCAACCACTCTCCTGAGAGCTGTATGAGTATAAATCAAAGCCTGTGGATGCTGTTGCTGCAACAGTGACAGAAACAAAATAGACAATCAGCATGTTTTGGTATAATAACATCTACAGTCAGGAGAACTTCAAAGTGCTTCAAGAATTCCTACCAAAAGTTACCTCACAACAGGTGAGAATTAGATTTTTAGAAACAATTTTTTTTCCACCCAGTATAAATTTGAAAAGCACTGCTGAGCTGCAGAAAGGTGGTGGTTTTTTTTTTTTTTTTAATTTTGGCTGTTTCTGCTGTTAAAGCACAGTAAGTTGCAGAAAATTTTATTAAAGGAAAACTACATCAATATAATCAGAAAATTAGCGTCTATCAAGATTCTTCTTTGAACTGCGAATGTATCAGTCAGGAATAACACCACTGAAATTAAGGGCATTTTGGAGGTAGTAATTTTTTTTTTTAATCAAAACATTAAAAAAAGAAAATCCCCCAAACCAACCCTTAAAGGCAATCCTAAAACCTTTTGGATGGTCCTAGAATAATTGATAATCTAGGAGGCGAACTAGCGTCAAACTCGGGGGAGAGGGGGGAAAGAGGCACTGCCTATCTTTCCGCCCCCTGCACTCACACAACACCAAATCCCTGAAAACAGCATTGACAAACAAAAGCTTTTTAATTAATTGCCACAGCGGGCATGACAAGGGGCAGCCCGCTCCCTGAGTTACCGGTACGCCCAGCCCTGCCCTTTCTGGCCGGCGTCTCCTGTCGCCGGGGGAAGATTCCCCACCTTCGCGACACGCAGCAGGCTGGCATCTCACCCGCGGGCCGTGGCCCGGTTTCTGCCCGTTAAGCTGCCGGGCTCAGAGCGGCGATGAAGCACCCGGGGGGGGGGCCCGGAGCCGCCGCCGG
>Ga0065711_1034408_pt1 | contig 23817 bp, 10 predicted proteins | sample Hoacrofraction12_FD_59098 | JGI IMG/M metagenome (GOLD analysis project Ga0065711, IMG submission 59098) | Hoatzin crop microbial communities from Cojedes, Venezuela - Epithelial fraction 12 v2 (version 2) | ecosystem: Host-associated > Birds > Digestive system > Esophagus > Crop | place...
GGGGGGGGGGGAGTATTTATTAGAACACAAAAAACCTAAAGCTCTGAAACTTAAAAGGTACAGCCAGACATTTTGGAAGAACTGAAAGACATAGCATATTCCTTGGTGAAGGGTGTATTCCATATGGGTACCAGAGACAAGGTATAAGAGTCTGAGGTGGTTAGGAAGTGGTAGAAGATACCGATTCCTGAATTAGCATCACAGCGCCTTCATGAGCTTCTACTGCCTTTTCAAGGCTAGAAGTTAATTAAGATGGAGATAATCACAGCAGGCATTGCCAATGCCACCTGCTTACAGTGGATGTGGAAATGTCCACCTACCCCAAAGTAACATACACTCACTTTGCAAAATCCTCTTACACCATCCAGTTCTCCCCATAGTTCTCATGCTTTCTACAAACCTGGTTGCCTACCATTTGGGTTGCACTCAGAGCTGTGGATTCAAGTTTATGATTTCACTGCCAGGTTCTGAGACTCCCTCAGGAAGAGCATGAGCATAGTTACCATTTTCTCTTCAGGCAGACTGTGAGCAATCCTTCTTCATCAGCACTGAAGAGCGTCTTTAGTAGCCTTCCTGGCCATAGTAGGCTTTACAGCTGGGTTATTCCTGAGCAGCTGGGTAAAAGGCATGGTATGTTCTAGCCTTTATCTCTGAGGGAAAGGTCTGAAAGACCTTAATGTGACTTTGGTGTAAGGGGTAAGGCCAGCAAGCTGTGATTGTGTGCTTTTATGTTATAAGGAAAATGGTATCTGGAAGAGACGGGTGGGGTGAGGTGAGAATCATGAGTAAGAAAATAGCAGTTCTGCTACCTTGCAAACCAGATGTGAATCCAGGAATCTAACCCAGACAAACATATGCTAATGCAGCTGTATGCCACATGCACAGTGCTTGCCAGGGACATTGTATTCATGTGTGAACGAGAGGATCCAGGACATTTTGGAGTTCCTGGGCCCCAGGGTGTGTGGTGGCAGAATCTTCACCCAGGGAAGCACCAGTCCGTCATCCCACATCTGGGTGTTGAAAGAGCTAGCAGAAAGCTACAGGGAGGTCTGGCCAGCCCCCTGATCTGGATGATAGGCAGACCAGCGCCTCAGAGCTTGCTCTGGCATTTACGTTCTACTCAGTGTGTTGGCAGCCACCTTGAATTCTTGGACAGGAAGAGTTATCCAGGTGATCAGTAGGAAAGTTTGCTATCTTGGGACTTTTTGTGAGGTGGGAAGAAGACAGGCATTATTTTGCTGTCACAAGCTAAAGTTATATTTTATAAATCTCAATGCGTTTAGCTGATTGATAATTATTTGGAGTGTGGGAAGGTAGAAGTGGAGCTATTGACAATACAAGTTGTCTTTCACTTAAATCTACTCCAGGCAGTTCTGATCAGAATTAACAGTGATTGGTCTTATGCCAAAATGTATCTCAACATCTGATTTTTTTGGCAGTGTTGCCATGTAGTTTTGGAGAGAATGGAAAGATGTCGGAGAACAGCCAGGAGGAAGGAATGGTCCTGTGTGAGGGTATGTCAAGGATGTTGTACAGTATAGTTTCTAGGCCACTGGGGCAGGCTACTACGTGGATGTTCAGGCACTCACCTAAGCTATCTGGGAACAGACACAGACAGCAAGGCTGATAGCTTTGAAGGCAAAGCGCCTTCAGTCTGGCAGCATTTCCAGAAATAGATAAAAAGTCTGAAGGTGAAAAGTCAGGACACAACATGAAAGCAGCACAGAGCCTGAAGAGTCATTTTCCATTCCCAAGATACTGGCAGCTTAGATTCTGCTCTTCTGACAGAGCTGCTGTCTCCTAGGAAATTCTCCATGTGTGGCTTCATCACCCATTCTGTTCCTTTCGTGTCTCTTGGTATCTTTGGACTTCGTGAAATTGCCCTGTGAGGAGTCCCAGTGTCCTGAGATGAAGCCAGCACTCTTCTCTGGAACTGCGCTCATAGCCCAGCTTCAGTCTCAGTCAGGCTTCTCTTACTACATGCAGAGCATTTAGTCAGCTTCGGTCCATTATTTTCCTTCCAAGTCCTGTCGGATGGTACCATTTTCCCTGTCCCGCATTGCCCCACAACCCGACAATGTACATGGGGAAGTTGCTATGTAGGGATTGTACCTCCTCCTGGTAACAGTGTGGGTCTTCATGGACAAGATGAGGGAATATATACAGGTTGTAGGCCCAGCTCATCTGCAACGGACTTTAACTACAAAGATGTTTGACCTGTTGTTTTAAGACGTTGTTTCAAATTTTCACCTAGTTACCAAACTTGAACTGATACTGATGAAGCAGGGGAAGAAAGAAAAAGATTTTATGAGCACTGCATGATGCCTTGCAGTTTTTCTTATCTAAAACTCTTTCTCCAGTAACTTTGGAAAATATCAGTCACAATCACTTGTGTAATCACATCTGTTGAGATTAAAGCATCATTTTTGTTTTGAAAATGTCTCCCACAGAAGTTCATGAACTAAGTGCCTTTTTTGAATATTCTGATAGTGACAGTCTAGCTAGTAATGAGTATGGAGGAGGCAATGCAAAGCTAAGTAGAGTGTGAGGGCAGGAAGTTGGTTCTTCCCACTCCTAGCTGCCTCAGTGGGTAGCTGCGTATTTTTTTTTCCCAGTGGTATCTGATAAATTAGATTTTTATGACAGGTTTTAAAATATTGGTAGACAGAGAAGAATGGGAGAGGCTGTGTGGGGAATATTTCAGTATCTTTTCTGCACATTCAATCTTTCATATAATCGTTTGGGCACATGGAAAGAACATGTAGCTCTTAGAGAGAGGTGTACTATAAAGGTGGAGATGATTAATTGCATTTGAGATGGAGATACAGATTTATGAAAGTATTGTTCTTCGATTTTTTTTGAGGGATGCTGACTGTATTCAAATTCAAAAAAAGCTGCACGTAAGTGTCGTTACATCTTGGCAATAAACCCAAATTGTCAGTGTTTATATGCGTCAGAGGTAGGGTGGGTGGCTGTGTAGAAAAACCTGTGACAATTACTAAAGACTCCAGAAGCTGGTATGTTGGTGCCATCAAACAGAGCTGCTAGCGATTTCAATACTGAGGTAGGCAACATGTTCTACAATATGCACTCATTACCTTGTAGCAAATGCCAAATCATGATATTCCAAAGTTGAAGCAGTGGCAAAAGATCTGTGCCAAAATATGGGGGAATGTGATAGTTTCTTGACCTGTACAAAATGATGAGCCACTTTTTATTGGCAACATACAAAAAATCTGACTAGTAGGATCCTTACAGATAGTTTCCTGGCAGGTGGTGTTATTGATGATGACTTACACCAGCTGTGAATCTAACCCTCCATTTTAGGAGTTTGAAGAAGTTCAGAAAATACTAACGGTGACAAATACAGATTTAGTTCAAAGACAACTAGTGAACCAAACTTCTACCCAACCTTGAAATGTTATAGATTCAGAAAGATTAGGTGCTTTTCTTCATTATTTGCTGCCTTTTTCACACTTTTTGTTTTCAGCTAATGCTGGAAATGAAAGCACATTTCTACCTCAAGAGGTCACATTTTCAGTGCTGCTTTCTTTTCCCTTTTTGTATTTGTGGAGTCCCACTTGAGAGCACTCAACGAAGTTTACAATCAGAATAGCAATAGCATACCAAAAACAAAAAAAAGGAAAATGTCCAAAATCTCTGCCTTCTACAGTTAGTGGTCCTGTACTGTCATCTCCATAACCCTCCATACCTGGAATCCTTTTTGCCAAACCTGCCTGCTTTTGCTTCCTGATGACTCAACAACTGCAAAGATAGTTTCAACTAAAGATTTTAACAGCATTTGAGTGCTTGAAAACAGGTTAAGAATCAGCTCTGAGGCCAGCAGTATAAATCTGTTAAGAAGACCAAGAGGTTAAAAAATAAGAACCTTTTTTGATTGGGGTAGTCTTGTCTACTAAGGTCTAGAAATCCCCATAGCCAATTATCTTTACATTTGGCTATGCAATTTAACTTATGAATTTTAAAAATGTATAAACATTAAAGGAGCAATGTAAACAAACCAATGTCTTCTCTGCCTAGACCAGCCTCTCAGGGGACAATTAATGATTTTGCCCTTGATAAAACAGATTGAGAAGAGCTGCACTGTATATAAATATATGTATACATATGTATGTGTGTAAGGAGTGGGAGTCAGCTCCTGATTCAAATGCCTGAAGCTAAATGCAATGTAGTGGTAGAGCCAGGGGTCTATGCAGACATGTCTCCCATGTCAGAGCAGCCTGCCTGTCCTCCACCTGCACAGCAAAGGGCTGAGACCCTCCAGTAGGTCTTGCATCATATCCGTGTAGGTCTCTCTGATTCTCAAGGGTATCTTAAATGGTACTAAATGCTTGTGTCTAGGTACCTGGATCACTCCTTTAGTGCTCACATGTAAGCCAGATATCTGAGCTCCTAATAAGGTCAGTGAAGAACTAGATTGTCTGCTGACCAAGTGCAAGTGTCTGTCATAAGCTAAGAAAAATAGTTCACTGGACTCTGCTGACTACATCAACCACGGGCCCAGCTTGGAGGCTCACATGTAGTGGATGAGTGAGGTGATATCCTAGCATATCTATGAGATGTGTGGGCCTGGCAGTTATGACACAGGACTTGTGCAGGACCTGTGCCTGTGTCAAGTGGTGACTGGACGTCACACAGGACACCTGCAGGTGTCTGAAATAGCACTAGACACCTACATGGGGGCAATTGAGTTGAGATCTTGATTTACACTGGGTATAGCAGGAGCTGTCAAGAAGTTTGCTCATATTTGGTCCTCAACACTCAACCATCAAGTTTGCTCTTGTGATAGGGAATCCCTTTTCAAATTGTTCTGTGAGCAGTGGAATTTATGAAATCTGATTTCCACACAGCTATGTGTATCATGATTGAATTTCCTCTGGTTTTAATGTTACTAATGTTCATCCAAGGCTGATGCACTCGTAATGACCTGTTTTTGTATGAGTTCTCTGGTACTGGAGAGAGTCCAGTGGAGGGCTACGAGGATTGTGAGGGGACTGGAGCATCTCTTCTATGAGGAAAGGCTGAGGGAGCTGGGCTTTGTCAGCCTGAAGAAGAGAAGGCTGAGAGGGGACCTAATAAATGCTTACAAATATCTGAAGGGTGGGTGTCAGTAGGATGGGGCCAAACTCTTTTCAGTGGTGCCCAGTGACAGGATAAGTGGCAATGAGCACAAACTGAAGCAGAGGAAGTTCCGTCTGAAGATGAGGAAGAACTTCTTCCCTCTGAGGGTGACAGAACACTGGAACAGGCTGCCCAGGGAGGTTGTGGATTCTCCTTCTCTGGAGATATTCAAGACCCGCCCGGACAAGATCCTGTGCAGCCTGCTGTAGGTGACCCTGCTTCGGCAGGAGGGTTGGACTAGATGACCCACAGAGGCCCCTTCCAACCCCTACGATTCTGTGATTCTGTGATTCTGTATCTAGTAAGCTCGTTGAGCTCACACTCCAGAATTTTCTTCAGATCTCAGTCATCCATCTTTTTTAGGAAACTTGCAGGAGTTTAATATCTCTGATATTCCTTCTTGTTAACATCCAGCTGGAACAGTCCAACAAATTCGAAAGTCACAACAGGCTAACTGACAGAGTCTATTAACATGATTACAGAGCCTTACTTTTCTTAGGAGACTACCACTTTAGCCTGTCAATTTACGAACTGTTTTCTGGATGGAGGATATGCATGTCACATATTGTACTGACAATACTGAAGTGTTTTAATTGTCCTTTATCCTAGTGCCAGGATCTGTATCTTCCACATCTTTACCCCAGACTGGCAGGAGGCAATATTATTTCCCCTTTCAATTCAGCTACTAAAACATTACTGAGGGTTGATAATAAAATATTATCTAAGTTTGCAGTCTTATCATGATGTGTGAGGCCTTCTGGCAGAAAAAAAGGAAACCTGAAATATCAACCCTCAAGGCCTTATATTGCATGTTGTGTACTACCGAGATGCAGCTGAATATTTGCAGAAAATGCAAAAAAGTCTGCCACCACTTTATTTGCTAACAACTAGCTTTGTGATATGAACTGCAAGCACAAACAAGCTGGCTTTCTCTTCCCTGTTTATTTAAACCTCTGCTTGTTACCACCATGCACTGAATTGAATAAAAATATACTTACATAAGCTCAATTAAAAAAAATTTCTATATCTTAAAGCACATTAGGAATACCTCTTTACCCGTTCATTACTAGGATGCACAATGTGTATAAGATGAAGACCTGCAATCAATCAGTAAGCTCAGGAGTAATACAACACTAAGATAAGACAAACCTGAAACAAGGAAAACTCACAGCACTAAGGGATTTGAACCAATCCATTCTCCTTGGCACCAATTTGAAAGGCTTCTTTCTGTCAGTCTACCCTCAAATACCTCTAACTGTTTTGCTTCTGGTCTCTCACTGCATAGGACAGGTTATAATAATGCACGCCTCCCCTGTTTCTCCTTTGATCTCTTTGCAGTGGAAATTCAAAAGGATTTTTTTTTTATTTATTTCTAGCAATATTCTGTTGTTTACCACTACATCCTTTCAAAACCTCATAAGCCATAGGCTTGTTCCATTGATTCTTGCCTGCAGGGAGGATCTTAAAGTATCTGTTGTTAAGGAATTGAACACAGCTGAGAACATTGTTAACCTGTAATAAAATTAAACTGTTAATCCTTTACCTCTCAAATGGACTTCCATTTTTGACTCCTACCATATCCTTGCATAGTTGTGTGAGTCTTGGTCTCCTCTGCCTACTTCAGAAACAAGTTCTGTTTTGCATCTGTGAACTATGGAAAACTTAGAGTATGGTTCAAAAACTAGAGCTGCTGCAAAATAGCAAACCACTGAATAACATACCAGGAATAACATACTTACAAAAAAGCTTTCTATAACATTTCTCTGCATCCTCTGCAGATTTATGGGGTTTCTGGGTCCCTGCCATACTCTTTTGTATTCCTTTCTCATAATATTTTGAAAATATATAAAACATTTTCCTTGAAGTGTTTTGCAGATTTGCCCAATTCCCACTTTGTTCTTTGAGGGTGTAACCCTTTTAATTTTCTCAAACATGAAATTTACTTCCAAGACACGAAGATATCTCAAATTGTTTTGTAATGCTAAATAACTGCAATCAGCTGTAAAGAAGTTTGATTTCCACCCTTCCATCTGAGTTGCTCATATCTCCTAGTTTGTTGATTCCTAGAGAGACCACCAATCTGTTATTATTCTTCCTGCAAAAACTCCTTTTCAAAAATGATCTTTCTCATTCCTTAGCCAGTGGGATGCCTTATCTTGTTTCTAGATCCACAAAGCTCAGGGAAAAATAAGGGATCCAGCTCAGATTCTAAGAACGCTTTTTTCTAACATTTCTCTCAAGACCTCACTGGAGAAGCAAACCAATTTCCTCCTGCCTCTCCAGCTAACTACATGAGCCATTTCAGTAGAAGGCAAAAAATCAGGGAAAAGCAAGAGCTTTTCCACATTTTTCTAATCAAATCAGAGACACGGTTTCTCAGGAAATGGCATGTCAGACATAAATTTCACTAAAATGATTTTACCTTTATGAACAATTCTAGGTTTGAGAAAAGTATCTGTGAGTCCATTTAAAAACATTTGTTTGGGAAGAACAGAACTAGGTCTGCTTTGAACATCCAGGAAGTTTTGATATCAGCTTAACTCATCATGCAAATTTTGACAAATGCATATATTAGCTTTATTATGATGTGACAGAAATAATTATATTTCTCCTTTAATAATTTCCACAATAAGATTTTTTTTCTTTCTTAGCTCATGTATTTTTCCAAACCATTTTCATTTTCTTTTTTCACTGTTCCTGAGTGAAAACAACACTATTTTCTTGTCATTTTTCATTATGAGCACTCAAGCAATGCCCAGAATTCTTACTTGAAAAACTCCTCTCTACCTAATTTCAAAAAGATACGTGGTAAGAAAGCAGGTGTGAATTTAAGAGCTGGAAACAAATTCAGAATATCTTGACAGTCTTTTATTGAGTGTCTACTTTGAAGTCATTTGCCACCCTTGCTCAAGCTATTGAGATTGACTGAAGGAAGGGCACATCCATCCACTAATAATGCTCACAACAAAACATTAATTGAAAATGACCACTTTTGTGTACAGGCTGTCGTTTGGATCAGCTCCCAGAGATACAGCGAGGAGAAAAAAAAGAAACAAAGTGCTGAAGCCTTTTGTCATCAGTCACACCCAACAAATGCATGCCTCAGATCTATCAATTCAGATATCTTTTCCTCTGATCCTATGTGGAAACTGTTATAAATTAATTTTACAGTGTTTCCATTCTCTATTCTCCTTTTTCAAATAAAAGAAGCCTATACTTTTTCACGCCGGGGAGGATCTTGAAGAAAATACTCAAGCATTCTGCTTGTGAGCACCTAGAAGAAAACATAGACATGAATAGCAGCCTACGAGGATTTGTCAAGAACAAATCTTGTCATAACAATGTAATTTTCATTCATCACCAGATAGCATGCTCTGTATGTTGAGGAAAAGCGGTACATATCATATAGCTTGAGTTTGGTAAGATTTCAGAAACTGTCACTCCAAATACAGTCTAAGAAAGCCACACTCAGAGTAGTTGCCAACAGTACTGGGTGAAACAAGACAAATGAATCAAACAGAGGGATGAAATGAGCAGATCTGTGGGGATCTATCCCAATCAGTATATTCATTCATGACATTTAAGATGAAATAGAGGGCATATTGTATCTGTAGAGAGCACAAAGCTGGGGGGATCACAAGCCTGTTGCAAGACACAATGAGAATTCAGGATGTTTGTGGCAAACAGGAGAAATTATTTCTGTAAAAAATACAACAGTCCAGTAAGAAAAAGTGTAAGGTTCTAAGTAAGCAGAAATAATCAACCAAGTATGTATTGGAATTGAAAATTATTAAGATAACAGTTCTGCAGTGGGGATTAAAATAAAGACTAACAGAAAAAGACTGTACAATATAATAATACTGTGCAAAAGTCAGCATCGTATTTGGTCACATCAGAATGAGAACAGATGATAAGATCTATGTGAATTTGTCCTCTGTTGTACTCGGAAGTGGTGAGGAATGTGCAGAAAGAAATAAGAAAGTTCAGAAAATTAAATAATATTCACCATAAGGAAAGTCTGAAGGAATTATTGTTTAAAAGAGAAAGCTGAAACTATAGTAAATAAATAGTGTATTCTCTGTATCCACATTTTATAGAACAAGACATTGTGGGCTTAAACTGCACGAAGGTAAAAAGAATCAGAAACGTTGTCTGGAAATGGTGCAGCACATCCATTCACCACTGCAGGGCTTTAAGAACAGATTGGTTAAATAAGTGTGGGGATTGATCTAGTGTAGTTACCATACTTTGGGTTCAAATGGGTGAAGAAGACCTTCCGACAAGTTCCTTTCTGCTATCCGGTGCTTCTGAATTCCTTTACACTGTTTGGCTCAAATGTTCTGCAGATGTGTTAAGTATATACTGTTATTTGTATCATGCAGTTATGCAAGTCATCCTCATTGTTTAGAAAAGTGGTGTTGGTTTCAGTGAATTACTAAATACTATTGTAATTCTTTTTCTTAATATGTAACATTAATGCCTTTTGTGCAGTGTGGCTGGCACAGAGACTGGAAGTCATCAGTCCATGCTGTGACTATTGTGACACACAAATTGATTCAGCTGTAATAGGATGAGCATGAAAAAGCACTAGAAAAACATTGGCTCACATCTTGGGGTAGGTTAAGTGTAACTGATAAAAAAAAAAGAAAAAAATGCTGAGGTTTTGAAAACTTAGCTTTTACTTAGAAAAAAGAATGAAGATAACTCAAACCTGTAAATTGAATGTTGTGAAATTCTCATATACACAAAAAGGCAAGCACTGAATCATACTTAAATGTGAAAGGGATTTTGTGCTAACTATCGTAACATGCATGTTCCCAGTCATGTCCCAGCAAAGCAAAATAAATAGATATGTTATTACATAAAACACTATTCTAACTAACTGGGGAGAAGTTATCCTTTGCTAATGACAATGCATATTAGCAGCAAATAAGGACATTGAGGCCTGATCCTTGGAAATATTTATGGCCTGTGTGGTATACACCAAGAAAGGTTTGCAAGGAAGGCAGCTGCCTGCCCTACCAACAGGAGATAGAGAAAAAGCAAACTCCTAAAGGCAACACATTCAGCATTAACTGTTCATACCTTCTTCTTGCAAACCCTGGAAAATTGGCCAGAATGATGAATCCAGTTCTTTTGAAAAATATCCATTTTGCAACCCAGCAGTGCCGGTTAGGAGGCATGAGCTGTGGTTATCTGTGGGTTGGTATTAGCATTAGTTAGCACAGCCATCAAGTTTTGAGATAGTTCAGCATATGGCTTGTGTCTACTGAATAAATTCTGTTGCGCTGTATGGTAAGGGGAGTGTTTAGCTATCTAAAATTAGGTCTCTGTTTTGGTTTGCTTATCAAAGCTTATTTCTGTGAGAAAACTTTCTTGGCTGACCTGAACTGTAATATTTTGATAAGTAAATGTTAGGTACATTTTATAAAATTAATAGTTAGAATTCTTATAATAAAATAGTATGATCACAATAATTTGATCTGAAACAAAATGTTGGTCGAATTGGTCCTTTTTATTGTTAACAGGCAAGTTTTGCAATAAAGTAAGGGTTTAAAATAAAAAAAAAAAAAAAAATCCAGCATCTTTTGTTCAAGAATCTCCACACAGAAATATTTGCTTTTTTACTTATTATTTTTTGCTATATCATCCTGATGTTAATTTATAACTGGAATTACACCCCCGGTCGATAAAACCTTTCCTCAAAGAAGTGTGCTCAACTGGGAAAAGAAGCAGAAAGAGGTGGTCTGCTTAGGCAACCGAGAGTTACTGGCAGGACTGGTAACAAAACCCGTGTCTTGAGGTCCAGAGAAGTTGTCTAGCTGTTATTGCCACAGGTCGAATTTCTGTGTTTTATTCCCCTCAGGGAATCCCCCACTTTTTCCATTCATGACATCATATGGAATCTGATAGAGGATACTTCCATCTCAAAGCTGCAGCCCAGAAAAAACTTCCCACCACAAACTCTCAACTTGTGGTTAGGATTTCATTTTGGCTAGTCAGTCCTCTCATTTTTCTGTGAACCACATCCCATAATTTAGCACTAGAGGGAGGTTTTATGGCCTTAGGTGTTTAGCACTGAGAATTTTATTTTAAGGTTGTAATATATTTTATATAGGAAACAGTATTTTATTTTTTGAAAACATACTTTATTAAAGATTCACGATTTTATTTAAGATCCAAAAAGATAAGCGTCACTTAACCTTAAGTATGCACTGCCCCATTTTTATCATCTCTGTTGCTTGTGGTTAGACTCCAGAGAAGAGAAATCTGGAAGATGAGCATTAAACACTTTGACAGTGTCAAGCTGAACTGGGGGTGTGAAAATGTTGAAGGATACATTTTGTAATGAAGTCTTACCTGCTGGACTGAGGCAGCATTTCAGATGTTTAATTAGTATTCAAAGCATGCATTCTTATGAATTCTTACAGTACCTGTAAAAAATTTCATTGCATTTTTGTACATTTACATTTAGTCCCCAGACTGTTGTCAGTTAACTTAGAGTGCCTTAGAGCAAGGGTGAGGTTTTGTGGATATGTCTGTTTCCTACAAAATGAATACATATAGAGGCAGAATATTATAAAAGGAAGGAAAATATTTCAGTAGCACATGAAGAGTGTGGTACTTACCTTTAGGAAATGTAATGAGTCCAAGGATAGTAAACAAGTTGAACCCTTTCCAGGGAGGCCAGGGAAGCTGCCTATGGAAAGCAGAAAATGACAACGTACCAGAGGGGTGTTGCCTGGCTGGTGTCACACACACAGCCGTGAAATGATGCTATCCTTGAGCTCAGCTTAGCAACTTCCATCCACTTACCTGCCTCACACACTCGATGACCAAACAACATGCCATGCACCTTGGTGTAGGGGAAAAAGGCTTTCAGCCAGATCTGGGGCCAGCGTTGTAGGCCTGCAGTTTGTGCAGTCTCCTGAGATAGTTTCAGCGTGTCTTTCAGGATAGATTATGTACAGATCCCTTCAGTGATGAACTGAATTCAGTTTATCTTGAAATTATATGTTCAAGTTATTCAAGTTATCTGGTAGTTTATCAGTGACTTAGTGTATGTGAAAGGAGTTGGGGGTAGGAGGATTTTTTGAGTCCTTCCTGGTACAAGTAATTCCATCATCATAATCAGGATGTACTTCAACTGATACAATAGTGTAAAACCAAAGAAGAGAAGAACTCAACAAACCAGAATGTAAATCAGAACACTCTATATGCATAGGGGTAACTTGTATGCTGTGGGCTATACTGAAGCATGGAGTTCAGAATCTTCAAGGTGTTGGGCTGATGACAGCTGTAGAGCAGTAGTGTTGAAGCAACTGATGAGCTTGATAACACACCTTTATAATATTAATTTCCTTATATAATATGGTACTGCATGAGATTACATATGTATTCATCTTGTTGTCTGTCATATATCCTTTTTTTTCTTTGCTTTAGGTTTTTCCTCCAATCATACTGTCATGATTGACATGACTCAGAAATTTATTCACCTAACAACTTGCAGCCATTGCAGGATTTACTCTTCCTTTACAAGCAAAAGACAAAAGAATTGTAAATAAAGATGAGAACCAGGCAAGCGATCTGTTTGCCCAAGGAAATAGGTTGCTTCACATAGATTCTGAGCTACTTAAAAAGTAGGTAAATGGGCACTGTAGTTTTCAGTCTCTCTGTTAAGATATTGCAGTAATGAGAGCCATTATGAGACATCTAAATGGAGAAACGGACACACCTGGGTTTCCGTTCCTCCTGTTCCAAACTGACTGTTAGCTTTTCCTAGGTATCTAAGAGATCATGAGCAAATGGTCTCTCTACTTTTATGTCATAGGGACAGAAAATGTCTCAGGCCTAACTGGCCTTAATTTAGCCTAGATTTCTCTTTCTGTCATAGCAAAGGGGCTTCTCTTCACACACACGATACAGGGAAATTTAACACACATTGAAGAGTGCTGTTCCACTTGGTGTCTAAAAAAATTGTTAGATAGCTAAGTTGGACTGACTCATTCCCACTTACAGTAAGTGCAAGGAAAAGGAATGCAACAAAAAATCTCTTGTCCTTGAGCACTGAAGTGTACAGACTTTGAGCTATGTTTGCTTCTTTTCTGTTTTGTTTTCTTTTTGCCTACTCATCCCCATACAGATACCCATACAAGTATACACAGTCACCAAACTGCTTTACTCAGCCCTATAAATAGTGTTAAGGTAGAAAAAATTCAACAAAATGTAAGAAGGCAAAAATCATTTGACCTTTCTAAGTTTAAGTAGCCTCACACTTGACATATTAACTCCAAAGTGTATAATATATTTACATCATTGCTAAGTCTTGGGAAGTCACAGTCACAGTCAAGGACTGTAAGACCTAGTAGCTTCCTGTCCTCCCAGGATTTAAGGAAGATTGATGTGTTTCCTGTGAGTTTCTGTCAAATATGTAGGTTGTGTGGCTTTTATCAGTGTGTGTTGGTTATCTGTTTTGTCTTATTTAAAGAGAATTATTTTTCAGTAGATAGACTGAAAGTAAAATTCATCAGAAGTCTGGTGACTTCGGAGCAAGTGCTCTGGGTCAGCAGTTAAGTACAGAAATATTCTGAGTGCCATGAGAGCAGTCAGAACTGCAGAAGATAAGTACTTCATAATACTGCAAATGAGGGAATAATTTGACCTTATTATTTTGGTATTCCGTGTATTTCTGGTTTAAATGAGTAGGAAATCTTAAAATAGAAAGTAAAGGGTCAGGGGTTAAACTCATGATCTAATTAAAGTTGCAGTCTTAGGATTTGCCCTTTAAGTTTAATTGTAACTGTAAGTTAAGGCTGAAGTGATTGAATACACACTTCCATATTTGGGTAAATTCTGACGATGTGAGTTCCAAAATGTGTGCATTAGCCTTATAGCTGAATTAGCTTAAGATGAAAGGTTTTGATAAGCTATGAGAAAAACAATCAGCTTTTGAGTTGACAGGCCCCATGTACAAGTTAATCATTGTAATGCCAGGTTGTTTGAAGCTGTGTCTGTTAATTTTTCAGAGAAGATTGCAGTTAATGACATCCTAAGATTGCCTTCAGTTCTGGCAGGGCTTGAAGCAAGTATGAGTTTAGTACTGTCAGAAAGTACAAAGATAATGACAGAGGAATACTCTGAGCAGTCGGTGAGTTTGGAGTTACAGCTTTGTATCCTTGAGTTTTCTGCCCTTCCAGCCCCCTGCTGTACTCCCTGATACCCTGGCCCGGGGCCAAGGGGGAGTCTCACTAGTTGTGGCAGACAGTCTCAGAGCAGAGCACAACACATCCCTCCCTGTAAACCTTTTTTGGACCCATGATAGCCCAAAAGCTCACTTCTACTAATGCAAAGTTGGAGCCTCTACTGCTGTTTTCATCTCTTTCTAGCCTCAAAAGCATTGACCACAGTTGCAATTTAGAGAGCAGGAAAAGGGTCTCTGTGTGGACACCTGTGCTCTCTTTTTTTCTATATAATATGTGAGTAAAAGAGAAGATACATCTAAGACTACAATAACCAGTCAGGTTGAGGCTGGAAATGGGTCACATTTTCCCCACTGGCATCACAGGCAGGTGAGAAAACAGATCTGGATTTCAAGCCCAAATCTGCACTGGGCAGGAATAATGAAGTGATCTGGGCACATGGGCACCCTCCGGAGAGCTCTGCATGATGTTCAGCCTGGAGGTAACAGACGACCAAAAGTGACCGGGAAGCTTCCAGCGTTGTGAGAGACCGGACAGAGCATTGTGGACGCAGCCAGAGAGTCCTCTGAGAAAACATGTGCCCAGGTTCTGTTTCTTGTCCCGACCACAGCGGAGACTGGACACAGTGCACAGATCTGCTGCTTGTTCTTGTACCTGAGTGTCTGCCCGAGCCGTAGGTGCCTTCAGCATATTCTCAGCTGAGTTCCTTACCTCCTGTGTAATTTTAAACCCATGTGTCTCTTGTATGCCTGCGCACACTACACGAAGGCTTTACTTTTTGTTTGTGCCTCAGAATAAAGAAAGGGAAAGCAGAAGAGAACTTGCTCAGGAGCTGCTCAGCTCACAACCCCTATTTGCAAGCATCTCCCATAATCCAGTGGGGAGGGCTGTGAGGGCAGCCACTGCCTCTGCGTGGGGTCGTGAGGGTGGGTGGGCTAGCTCAGACATCCCACAGCCCTGCTCCAGAATGGACTCCGTGCCAGCCTTACCCAGTGCCAAGCCAAGTATGCGTGTCTGAGTGCATGGGAAGGGAGAAAAGGGATTTCCGCCCGTTGACTCCACATACCTTCTCAGAATCCAGCACAGCTTCTCGAGGTCAGAAATACGCTATGGCCAGGCAGGGATTGTTTCCCTAGGGATATGTGAGTACAATCCCAAATGCCGGATCTCCAGTCTTGACTTTCCACCCCATTTTACATGAATAAGTGGCCACCTCCCAAAGTAATTCTCTCATTCAGCTAATTAGTGCTTCAGGCGCCTGTTTTACAGCCCACACACACAGCAGCTCTTATACATGGACATAGTCCCATTGAACAAACAAGAGTTGTTTTACCCGCAGAACAGCTAAAAAAAATGTACGAAATACACAGTGTCTTTCTAATAAAGAGGGAGAAAAAAAAAATCCATGATCTATGGATTTTATTTATGGATTTAGATTCACAGACTGCAGTTTCTTTTCAGCTTAATTTGATTGTAGTTTTCTTTTTCACTGATTCTGTGCATTTAATTTTTTGCTCCACTTCATTCCCTCCCAAGGCTCTAAACATAGATCATTTGAACTCATTCTTGCACTGTTCTCAAACGCTTTACCTGCTTCCCATTAACTGCTCTTAGCTATTTGTGTTATTTCTACTTGGCAACAAGGTCATTCGGTTGATAATGCTTCTCTCAAACATCTGTTCCTCCCTCCAGTGGCCATCTATTTCTCTAGCCTTCAGATAACTTTTAATCAAATGTTTTCCCTTTCTCTTCCTCCTAACAGAGCATCACTCAGAACATCTCGCTGATGTGGATTGAGTTTGTGCTTGGTTATTGAGCTATGGACCAAAGGCAGTCCATAAGTGATGCTGCCAATACCTTTTTTTTTTTCTTTGATTGACATTGGTTAATTACACTTATATGGCTTCATCGTACTAGTCTAATGAGCTGTCTTGATCTGGGAAAGACTTTAGAGTTTTGTATTGTAAAATAAAGAAACAGGCTTAAAATAAAAGACCTTACAGTCTTCTGATAAAATATAGAAATGCCTCAGAAGACTGAAAATACAGAAATACACACCTGGCAGGACCCAGCAGGAGCATTTGTGTCTGACTTTTCCTTGTTTATCTAATCATTTGCTCTGACGAATTATTGCCCATGGGCTGTTTGCATACAAACAGGTTTTATGAAAAATCACACCCTATTTATAGCAATTTATTAACTGGAAGGAGGCTATCTTTGCTAATTTAATTGTTATGTTTAAAGTGTTTCTTTCAACTCTGGCCAAAAGCAAAGATCCATCAGTAAGTGTACTACCTGGTAAACTATTGATAGCTTCATTTTATGTAGCTCTTGTTCAATGAAGAGGCCTGTAAGGGTTTTTGCCTTTTTTTCACAGGTGCCGCCAGTGCTTCTGGACAAGCAATTTTCGGAATTTACACCGGATATCACACCCATTATTCTGGCTGCTCACACCAACAATTACGAAATCATAAAGCTCCTTGTGCAGAAAGGGGTTTCCGTGCCCAGGCCACATGAGGTCCGCTGTAACTGTGTTGAATGTGTCTCAAGTTCAGATGTGGACAGCCTCCGCCACTCTCGGTCCAGACTCAATATCTACAAGGCTCTGGCAAGCCCATCATTGATTGCTTTGTCCAGTGAGGATCCTTTTCTTACCGCTTTTCAGCTGAGCTGGGAGCTGCAGGAACTGAGTAAAGTCGAAAATGAATTTAAGTCGGAATATGAGGAACTGTCACGGCAATGCAAGCAATTTGCAAAAGATCTCCTGGATCAGACACGGAGTTCCAGGGAATTGGAAATTATTCTTAATTACAGAGATGATAATAGCTTGATAGAAGAACAAAGTGGTAATGATCTTGCAAGATTGAAACTGGCAATTAAGTACCGTCAAAAAGAGGTGAGTGTGCTGGAGAATGTTTAAGCATATTTAGTAGTAGTAATGTGATAGATAATAGTCTGAAATACATCCTTTTAACTGAGACAAATTGCTGCTTATCTTTTTTTGTTCTACAGAGTCTCTTCTTTTTTTTACATTTTTAATTAGATGAATTTGAATAGCTGTTACAGTTTGATAGTATCAGAATTTAAAATGTTCTCTTACAGCACAGGTCCAAGAAACTTTTTTTTCTTTTGTACCTGAATAGACGTGGTCTCCAGTAGTTGTGCTCTGGAGAGCTGTTCAATAATAGGATGAGAAATACATACACCATACTTCAAATGAGCTTTAATTGTGCCTGACAGAAAAAAGAAGGCTGTGTTTAAACACCTATAAAATACTACAGGTAGCTCTGTAGAGGGGTTTCTTCAAAAAATAGCTGTTATAAACAGATACTGAAATATAAGATAAATAGCAATGTGTGGTTTCCCAAAACTTGGACATGAAAAGAATCCCAAATGGAGATACCTGGGTGTTTGCTTCCATGACAGTTAAGAATTCAGGAGTTTGCCTCACTGATACATATTTTCAATTGGAATTAGGGGATGTCTGCATCTCTTTTAAAAATACTTAAGTTCTTATGTGCATGCAAAAGCAAAAGAATCGAGAACGAAAAATGCGTTAGGAATGCAGCTTCCCTGATAGTTCCAAAACTTCACATGGTCCCTGCTTATCATCATGTCAGAATGTGTTTTATCAACTCATTTGGAAATTGTACGTCTGAAGTCAGCTGAATGATGGAAGTGTATAGGTGAGATAAATGTCATTCCTAATTTAATATTACTTGTTCAGATAAAATATGGGAAACGCTTAAGAAACTTCTGTGATATTTTGAATTAGTCTGTCTATCCCTGCTAAATCTCCCTTCTGCAAAATAGAATAGTAAATGCATTAATATGTGAAGTATGTTAGAAAGGTTTGTAGGAACAATAACCAAACATGTAATGGTCCTGTTGTCCATTTGAAATATAGTTTAGTAGTGCTAAGAATCTATCATGAAGGTAGGGACCTACTGAAGTAGTGCTGGAAAAATATCTCAATTAGCCTCTGACTTCATAAGTCTTCTAATAAGTATTTTTTCATTCAGGAAATATATAGCATAATTTTATATTTGGTAGTATAATGTTTTAGGCAACATATTCACTGCCTTTGTAAATTATTTTCAGATGGTACTATTCCAGGCTTTTCTTAACAACTACTATTTCTATTTCTTGAAATGCCAGTCCTGTCCCACACTTATTTAAGAAATTCTAGCTTGGACTTCTGTTTTCCAAAGGACTAATGCCTCGAAAGAAAATTCTGACCTCTTATGGTTCTATTTTTTAAACCTAAATACAAAGCTTGAATTTTCTTAATCTGAGATAGAGACAGTGAGAGACATCTGAAGGGTGAAATGTTTTTTATAGTTGCATCAGATTCCCATGGCTAATTAAATTGCAGTAATACAGCTGATGACACTTCATTAATTCTTCGTAACAGCAAATATTAAAGCAGTACTGATTTAGTGCAACAATTCCAAATCAGCGTATCTTTTATATTTTACATACATTTTTAATTTCTATAAATATTTCATACTGTCCCTACCATTTGAGTGTCCCTGAAGTAAAATCAAGTTTTCTTAGATTCTTTCTTGGTGTTCTTAAATGTATTTCCTACTAGATGCTGAAACGAATAGTAGCCACTGTAACTGATCAGTTCTTTTATTTCTGATTATTACAACAGTATTCTGGTAGGTACGGCTCAAGGTCAAGAAATTTACTTCAGGCATAACGAATGCTTGGATTCTGACTGTTCTGGTGCATATGGATCGTGATGATAATAGATCAGACAGGTGTTTCTGTTTCTTGTGTTAAAGATGTTACCGGAGACGCTGAATCTAGCAGCCTCCAGGGTGTGGGGATTCTTTCGGCCCAGGCACTGGAGGCCAGCCAGGAGTGACTGGAGACCCTGGTGTCTCCATCCACGTGCAAGCATACTGACTGGTCCTGCTTACACAAAACCGGCCCCTTGATTGCCTTCCCCTCTCCATTTTGCCATACCTGCTCGTCCCTGATCCTTCCCCACCCTTTACATTTCCCCTAAACATCTCACAATAAATTTTACATAATCGGACAGGACCTCTCTGATATTCCATAACTTTGAATTTCCCATGAGTCCCATGAACCCCCTCAAACATCCCGTAATACTCATGATAATGATGTTTTCTCCTCCTTATGATCAGTTATAAAGTTGAGGTTGACCCTCCTCAAGGCGGTTGCCACTGGTCCTTTAATGGTCCATTTGTCGGAGACTAAAGAGTCTTGGTCTTCATCATTGTCTCTATTATCCCCTGGTTTCTGTGTTGAATTTATCACTTTTCTTGTTGTTTTCTGTTTCTCTTATACTAATTAACCCTTAAGCAGATAATTAAATGAACCAATAATTCAATGAACCAGATGCTCTCACATTTCATATATCCTTACACTACAGCTATCCAAGGCAAGCTTGATGGCAAGCTGCAGAGGCAACTTATAAATCTGATTTTTGAAGTGGCAGGAAAAAAGTGTGGGCTGGATTTTAACTAGCCCATTAATAACCTGTTTAAAAATACTGGTTTGGGGTGATATATCTGCTTCCTCTGCCCTGTGTGTCTCAACCACCAGGAGTGAGTTCTCCACAGACTCCAAAGACTTTTCTATTATGACAGGAGCACACACGAGTTTGTGTTTTTTTGATGCTATCAGTTCTCATTATTGTCTTCCTTTCTCTTAAGTTGTTTGCTATCCCACAAAATAATAACCAGTAAAACCCAACTTAACTCTCCCCAACAAAGCAGAAAAGCAGGTAAGAATGCATTGTCTTCCCTTCTTATCTTAGCACTCATCCGTAGCATGTCAATCTTTATTCACACTATTACCAAAGGACATTGTAATGCTATATTGGGCATGAGCTCAGAGCTCCATGAGTAAGCAATCAGATCTGGTTGTTCAGAGCATCCACTCAAAGTCCAGAAATTGCAGTAAAAAGTAACAAAATAATGAAGAATGAGGACAAGTAAAATAGGAACAGGTATCTTTTTACATTGCTTCTACACTTAGTTGCTTGGGAGTTACAGGTTACTTTTTTCTTTGAGGTTGAAAACAACACCGAAAGTTATTGGCAGTAATTCCTCTTGGCATTAGTAAGCAAGTGAGTATGAAACACATTAGAACTAAACCTTGTAAAAGACTGGAGTAGGCTTTGGATAATATAACTTGGTTTAATCTCGAAAGACGCAAGATTGGGTAGGAACAGCAGACTGAGGCTACTTGCAGGAGAAGCAGACAAATAGGTGGTGAAGAATTTGCATTGAGTAAAGAAAGGAAAATTGATAAACATGAGAAAAGGTAATTGTCAAGCTGGGAGTTATTGAAGAGCTTCAGAATGACATGGTGTTTGATCAAATGTAGATCTAGAAATACCTTGTAACAAACAGAGAAATGCTCATAGAGTTTAAGTGATTAAGCAGTGCTTGGTGTGATGGTCTGCAAGCCCTTGCCTGGTACCACCTCTGTATTATCATCTATAGAAGTGAAGAAAGCACATTTATTCTCAGAGCTGTCTGCATTGTTCATGGTCACCACATTGCCCCTGAAGTGGACCTCCACAAACCCAAAAAGTTTATGCCAATTGAATTTGAGGTTCTTCACAGTGAAAAGTGCTTGTCTTCTGCATTTCCATTCCTTTCGCACTTGCCATAATACTGTGATCCTCATTCATGTGCTTTCAAAAGACATCTCAGTGGTAACAATCCTCAGTCCATGGAGTCCTGTTAGAAGGAACCTACTATGTATTACCAAGGAAGAAACTTCTCTGATAAAACCATCTATCTTCTTTCATTAATAACTAATGAGGTTGAAAGAGATTCATAGTTTCAAGTTTACACTGCAGAATAATATGTGGCAAGACTGTGGATAATGTCTGTCTTGAGTTAGGTGGGAGAACCAGAGACTATCTGCCAGCATCTATGTTTTGTGTGCCTACCCACGATTATTTTTAGTGTAGCACATGGGTCAGAATATCCAAGGTACCATTTTTTTTCTGTTCATTTTGCACGACTGTTGCTGTTTGGCTGTAAGCAAACATGCGTTGCTGATGCTTATGGTGCCTGTTTCTGACACCTCCTGTTGTCTGGGCTACAACTAGCAGCAGACAAGACAGATTCCCTGAAGTCATGCAACCAGTCTGCACGGGGCACAAACATTTCGTTGTCTAGCTATCTACTGCATAATTTTATCTCAACTATGAGAGAGTTTGTTTTTATGAAGGCTGTCACTTACAATTTTGTTGTGCTAGATTCTAAAAACACAATGTGCAATGAGAAATAGTCTCCCATTTTCCTGAACCAAATAAAAATGTTATCTGATTCAACCACAGTTTCATTCAAGGGTGTAGAAGGGAAGTCACTGATTCTGTATATGATTCATAAGCAGAAGTTATTCTACCTGTAATAACAATAATATGTCATTCTGAGTTTAAGTAATTTGCAAAACCCTGGTGCAACAATGCAATTAAGTAGCAGAGAATAGTAGCAGTCTATGATAATTAGTAGACATTCATCTTTGCCACTAATTGCATGTTCTGTCTCATGTATATTGAGAGTTTTTAATAGAAAAATGACAACAAAACCCCAGTGTCTCTCACTCTACAGTTAGCTTTGTTTCAGCTTTGGTTCTGTTTAGGTCTTATGCATATATCTGCATATATGTGAAAGAGTGCTTACTAATTTTCCCATATATGTGACATAAAGAAGCAGGAGGGGGCATATGTGTGAAGTAAAGGAGCAGGGGGAGGACACACGTTAGTAGGCTGAATCAATATCCTCTAGTTTCACAGGAAGTTAAATTGGTGCAATTTATATACTTCTACTAGTAATTTTTATCTCTGTCTTTTCTTGCCTCCTAATGACTGGCCCATGTCATTTAAGCCATAGCTGTATAAGCTCAAACATAGTAGCAGGGTGAGGTTGTAATTATTGGCAGTATTGTCTCATTTTGCTTTCTTATTGTACATTCTGATATCAACACAGAGGAAATATGAATTTTTAAGTACATAGCTGTTAAACTTTTTCACTTTTCAAATGAACAAAAACTAGCTGTTTCTTTTTTTCCTTTTCTTTCCATTCTTCGTTTACTCTGATCATCTTTCACTTCTTCTGTAAGTTAAAGATCATTAGAAAATTTGGAAGATTTGATATTAGCAGAATGTAAAGTAGGTTAAATTCTGCATATTTCACTTTGACACTCTGGAAACATTTCAATAAGCTCTTTTTCTGTCTTTAAAAATTAAAGTAAATACATAGTTTATCTAACATCCATGCATGATTGTATGTCATGTTGATATGTAGATAAAGAAGCAAGAACTAAATTTGCTAAAAGATACTTTCAGGAAGGACATTTTTCCTGGTCTTGAATTAATATTTTTAAAGATTTGATTTAAAAAATAGAACACTTTCTAAATTATCATTTCTCTTTTCAGTACATTTCTATAGAAATGACTAATCAAAGTTTACCAAAAAATTTGGCTGCTTAAATACTAAAACCCACCCAAATACCTCTAGTTGTTCTAACAGTTCCCGCTTCCAGGTACCAAGCCCTGGTTTTCTGAGTTCTTAGCACCTGCAGAGTCTGAACTGGCAAACAGGCAGAGAAAGAGTGAAAGTCTGAGTGGGTTTTAACCATTTAACACAGTTAAAGGCATTTAGATTTAATAAGAGTACAGGCTTTGTTAATAAGAATTTCAGGGAAATCAGCTTCAGACTATCTTGCTTGCTTATTTGCAGGCAGACGAGAAGTGAGATAGGACTCCTTCACACAAGAAGCACACATCATGGGTCAACTGTTTTTAATGTAAAACTGTACCTGTATTTTCCTGTAAAACAAACAGCACTTATTACTCGTATGAGCTATATCACTATATTATTAATTCATAGAATCATAGAATTATTAAGGTTGGAAAAGACCTCTAAGATCATCAAGTCCAACTGTCAACCCATCACCAACGTGCCTGCTAAACCATGTCCTGAAGTGCCACATCTACACATTTTCTGAACACCTCCAGGGATGGGGACTCTACCACTTCCCTGGACAGCCTATTCCAATGCCTGACCACTCTTTCAGTAAAGAAATTTTTCCTAATATCCAATCTAAACCTCCCCTGACGCAATCTGAGGTCGTTACCTCTCATCCTATCACTAGTTACCTGGGAGAAGAGACCAACACCTGCCTGATTACAACCTCCTTTCAGGCACTTGTAGAGAACAACAAGGTCTCCCCTCAGCCTCCTCTTCTCCAGACTAAGCAGCCCCAGCTTCCTCAGCCACTCCTCGTATGAGTTGTTCTCCAGACCCCTCACCAGCCTCGTTGTCGTTCTCTGCACACGCTCCAGCACCTCAATGTCCTTCTTGTAGTGGGGGGCCCAAAACTGAACACAGTACTCCAGGTGCAGCCTCACCAGTGCCGAGTACAGGGGCACGATCACCTCCCTACTCCTGCTGGCCACACTATTCCTGATACAAGCCAG
>Ga0065711_1007677_pt1 | contig 23816 bp, 9 predicted proteins | sample Hoacrofraction12_FD_59098 | JGI IMG/M metagenome (GOLD analysis project Ga0065711, IMG submission 59098) | Hoatzin crop microbial communities from Cojedes, Venezuela - Epithelial fraction 12 v2 (version 2) | ecosystem: Host-associated > Birds > Digestive system > Esophagus > Crop | place...
GTGGTCTTTGGGGGTCCTAAGATGAAGGCTCATACTCCTCATCCCAGCGTCCGCCGCTTGACCTTTGTTTCTGCGCAGACTCAGTTCTAAGACCACGTGTACCGTGTCCTTCCAGGTTGTTTTGCTCTGGTCTGGTTGCCCTCTTGGTGCCTCTTTATCTCTGTAGCTTGGTGCATCTGCCCTCCCAAGGCTGAGCTGTCTGGAGTAGAATTATTTAGGGATCTCTCTATCTTAGAGCTTTCCTGTGCCCCCCAAAACAGCAAGTCGTTTATCTAAGTAGCATTAGTTAGGAGCCTCTATCCTAGAGCTTCCCTGTCTTCTCAAAACAGCAAGGGCCTACTTTAGGTTAATTACAGTCACTCTAGTAAGTGGAAATTTTACATTTACGGGTATCAACATTAAAATGTTTCACTTGCCATAAGCTTCTCAAATTCTTAGTTACAGTAGGTAAGCATATTAAAAATAAGCTTAATTTTAAACCATCCCATTTGAAGGATACAACAGGGCTCTAAAACTAGGAATCCTTCCTTAAATGACTCATTTTCTACAGTTTTCAATATGTCAAACTATCCTAAAGATTGTAAGCCCATTTTCTTTAGAGTTAAAAGTTCAGCCTCCAGATCATAGACGGATATCTAAAGTCTAAAGCTGGCTTCCATACTGCTTGTGGTCACATGGTTATTTTCTACATTATCACTGGATACATTAACTTCTTTAATATTATTTTGTGACTATTCAAGAGGCCTAGTTAATACTCTGCAAGAAAACAATTTCCCAAAGAAGGGAAAAAAGAGGTTAATGTCATAACGACATTTTAGTCTTTCTTCTCTATGCATCTACTTTGAGGTTTAAAACAAACATTCACGCTATCTAACTTTTTAACACATTATATAGTCAGATCACTGTCAATTCTAAATACACTTTGTACCTATGGTCTAAATGGACAAGTCTGTTCATAACATCTGCAGCTTGCAAACAGTTTGCTATTTAAGATTCCTCTTAATTACCAGTATAAGACCCCAGATAACAATATGCTCTTATAATGCAAAACTTCATCTTCTGATACAATTTTCTGTACTTTTCTGTAATTAATTTACTTCAGGTAACAAGTCTCTTCCTGACAAACAATCAGAAAATAGAAAGTCAGTAGTAACTGTTCAGCATGTTCAGGTGAAAGGATAAAGGAAGTACTCCTGTGTAGACTGCAAAGACGTAACTGCCGCTGGTAGCTATTAAGCTTGATTTCTAAGAACTTAACTTTGAAATATTCGCTTTATCTAAGCCAAACTTTAGGTCTCCCAACCCAGGAAAGGAGTGCACGTCTGCTCAGAAACCTCCTGCAGCAGATGTGCCTCGTGTGCAAAAAGGTGACATTCACTTGCTTCGCATTAATTTCAAAGTGAGACTGCTCACAAGCACAATCTGTGTTCCACAGTTTGGAAACCCTTGCTCTCCAGCAAAAAAGCATTCAAAAGCGCATTCCACCAAGAGACAACAGAAACCTACGTTGTTCTTTACAAGTGACATGAGAACTAATATACACACAAATGTCAGCTAGGCAAAGAGACAACAAAGTCAGCACAGCTTTTGTAAATAAAATTCTAATGACAGTTCTAGGATTTCTCAACAGGAGTGCCAATTAACTGTCCTGGTAGTTTTAACTATTTGAAATGATGATTAGTCTTGGCATGTATTGCTTAAATCTTTATCATTCAAAACATTCACACAGTGAACACTTCCCTAAAAACATAAAAAGAAACTCACATATAGCATGTGCCTTTATAAGAGGCGCATAAAGTTTGTGAAAGTAACTCTCTAAAGCAGCCTGGAACTAAGCTAGCATGAACTGAACAGCAGCTTTCTTGGACTGTAGCGCAACTGTCGCTATGCCTTCCTACTTAGTGGATTTAATCTAAATAAAGGAACAGACAAATACTTTATCCTTATTAATTGAAAGCAAGGGGCAAGTGGTAAAAAGATGCAAGCGATGCATGGGGTTTTTTGGAGGGTTTGAGGTTTTTATCCTGGTTTGTTTTGGGGTTTTTTTGGGTTTTTTTTTTAATCATTTACAATTAGTTTTTGTAAGTCACAGAAGTGACTTAATCATCAGTGATAAGACAACCATTTGCCACATTACTCAAAGAGGAAACAACTAAATGCAAGTCTGCTAAGAAAAAGTAAGAAGTCCAAACCCCAGAAATTAACTGAAATAAAGACATTTACTATTGAAAAGATGTTTACCTAGACTGAAACTAATGCAATTTCATTTTAAACAGATTCATGACTTCATGCCAGCATGTGGTGGAAACAATAAACATTTCATTTTAAATAAAAGCATCTAATTTCATAGTTCACCTTTTGCTGCCATGAAGTACCCTGCATATCCACATCCATATATAGTTCATATGTAATTTTTTTCAGTAATAAAACACTTTGAAATGACACACAGCAAACCATTAGTAAATTACTTCCTCCAAATCCTCTGTTAGTTCTCCAAGTGGCAAAAACATGCACGACAGCAGGTTTTAGCCTACCATCCATTTCTGGATATGAGCCCATTTTCTATCATATGAATGCTGAGAAAACTACAGAATGTAAAAACAAAAACAAACCGTTTACAATATAGATTAGTCACCACACAAGACTGGATTCCTAAATAAGAAATTTGGAAAAATTAAATTAATTGACATATCATCTTCACTATAGTATCAGATACCTGCAGCAGTTAGAAAACTGAAAGTATGGAATAATGAGAACTACATAGAATTCAGCCAAAAACATGTGTTGTAAATTGTACTTGTTACTACCACATCAAAATAAAAGCCCTAAATATCAGGATTTATATGGATTTGAATGTAATAACGATAAATAATAAATTCTCGATCTTTTACACACTATGATAAAACCTGAATCAAATGCAATAACCATGAATTAATCAGACTGCTGAAAACTTAGTTCCTAGGGTTTTTTGCTCAAGAAATGCAAACTTTTTTTAGGAGAAGTGCATGGAGCAGCACACAACAGCATGTGTAAATATTATCCCAATTCTATTTTTTTTTCCCCAAATAAAGATCCTGACAATAGCTATTTATTGTGAACACTTTCAGTATAATCCATATGGGAAGAAATTGACTGAAAACTGCAAATCCAAAATCACATATCCAAATTATCCAGTTACTAAGTATATTATAAATAAAATTAAAACAGAGCAAAATATTTCTCTCTACTTTTTTGTAGGCTGAGTACATTACGCATACGGTCATGTTTATTATTTATGCTGTGCTGCCAATTACCCATATTTACATGGACCTTTTGCACAGCAACTAGCAATTAAACCACCATATGTGTTAACCAATTGTTCTTATAAAAGCACAAAAGTCACCAGCTGACTCAGCCACATATCTGGTAACTCAAATCCAGACAATGTTAAATATCACTTTAGAAGTTGAAAACTCTTCCTCTCTATGCAAAATTATTTATGCAAGTCCGAGTTCTGGACATGGTCATTATGTTCTCTCTTCTGCTCACTTAAAATCAAATCAGCAGTAATGAGAAAGCCTCGGCCCTTTAAATATCTGAAGAGAAACGTTTAGATTAATCTTAGTCCAATTTTGATTGCTAGCATTGAATTTACTGCATTTGTTAAAGGTAAAGCATCCCAGTATCTTCTTGTGCCTGTTAAGCTAGCATTTAAAATCACATTAAAAATGTTTTATTCATCATTTGAAAGGAAGAGTGCCTATTTTGTATAGCAGATTTTTTTTCCACTATATGAATGTAACTATTAAGGAAGTTCAAAATGGATGTCCAGATTAATATTTTGAGGTGCTATCCACAGATAAATACAAAGCATGTTATTCCTTTAGATATATAACTGAAGGGAAAAGAGGAGGGGTGTGCGAGGAGACAGAAGCTAACAGTTGCCTGATGCTGAAAATACAAGCACACAGTTGAATTACACCGAGAGACAAGAACTGATGTAAGTACAGAAATAAAATACATTAAGAACTTTAGTAAAGATTTGCAATAATTCCTGAAGATTTACACTACCTCTTTTTGCTGTCGCTCCAGTTCTCTCATACGTATATCTCTAGCTTCTGCTCGGGCTGCCCGTTTGGCTGCAAGCCTGGCTTCTGCCTACAAGCAAATTGAAAATACTGGAAGTTAAAACCACATTTTTCATATAATGGTTTGAATATTAAATTTAACAATCTTTTCACAAAACCACACTCAGATTCTAACATCACAATACGTAAGCAGTAAAGAAATCAGAATTCCTAGAATGAAATTTCAGAAAGCGTATATACCCAAGTCTTTACAGATATCATTACTAGTCAAAAGAATTACATGTTGATAAAAGAACTGAGGTCAGAAACATTACTGTCACTAAATCTAAAAATTGATGTCTTGTGGACTTTAACAGGACTTTGCCTATGCGTAGTATTTAAAGAGGCATGTATACAGCTGCAGAATCTTTGGCCACAGAAAGACATTAAAACAAAAAGGAATCTAAACAAAGATACTCAGCCACAACTGTTCATGTCATATTTAAAGGTTCTGCTATCATTTGAAATTATTTCAAGATGCAAATATCACTTATGCATCAAATTACTTCAAACAGCAATCATAAAACCAACTCTATTATTGGACAAAATTTAAGGAAGAAATTTAAGGTTACAGTTCCTCAAGAACTTCAACATTTGCAGTCACCAAAAAGGTACTTAACTACCTTTTCATTTAAGCCCTTATACTCCCAACTCCTTCCTTGGACACAGCTCCAGCACTCAGAATCTGCTGTAAGCCAATTTAACTACCTACCATAGCAGAAAGTTAACAACAACAACTAAAAGTAGTTTCCAAGTTTTCTGCTTGTACAAGGATCTTACGAACACCAGATCCAGCAAAAGGGATGGGCAGGACAGACAGCAGTGAGACCTCCCCCTTTTCAGTGGCAAAAAGCTGTAGCATCTCCTGCACTGCTTGTGAAACCTGCTTACTTGGCAGATACAACTGTATTTTCTCTACTTTCTATCCAGCCTCAGCCAAAAAAGTCTTTCAAACCCTAAATGCTATCTCAAATTTAATCAGTTAATTAATTATGAGGCAATCATTTTTGACATAAAGCTAATAGTTGAGAAAAACACAAGCTCAATTTCTTCATGTTTGAATAATGAGTTGAAAATTTTCTCTTAAATTCTTGAAATACTGAGATACTGAAGACAGGTTTTCCACCAGAAATTCCACTTGTCTACCTAATGTTAAAACTTCTGAGAAACACCAGCAGCCAAAAATTCAGAACTCCTGACATCCAAAACATTTAAATTTCATAGAACTTTTAAAAAAATGTAAAATTCAATGGAATTTTGCCTTTGGTTAAGGATAATTTTTTTCTGCTTTTCCCACTATCACCGCATAGGTGTATTTAAACATTGGAAAACTATAAAATTCACAACAATTGCAAATAACTATCTTTCACTGTGCTTCAGGAAAAAGGCAAGGGTATTTCACTCAGAGTTTAACTTCAAATTATGACTAAGCTACAGGTAAAAAAAAAAAATCTATAATGACAAGAAAGAAGGCAAACACATTATAGCTCTATTACTTAAAATAATTTGTCTTAACTTCAAATGACTCATGAAGACTGTTTTTCTCTATTTTGGATACTCAGATGAAATGATTCGAAGCCTGTGTCAGCACTCTTGACTGCCACGATGTAATCCTTTTTCAGAGCAGCATAAAGCTACTTTTCTTTCTACCTGATGACAGCACACAAGCAAGGGAATTCCCATGCAACAGGAAGTCTTTTCTCACTGGCAGCCCTGCTCTGTAACTGTCTGTAGTCATAGCTCTGCCCCACATGAACTTTCACACAGACATGTATGCAGCACAGAAAGGATTCAAACAGCTGATATATCTGGGGTTATTTCTGTCTAGAGACCAGCAGACACATGCACCTAGCCTTTACACACTGCCAAGGCTTTACTGTTAAAGACAATAAGTTCATTGATTTACTGATTCACACAAGAACAATTCACATTTCACCACTCCTTCCTAGTCCTACAGCCAAAGACCTAACTTTCACATTCCTACAGTAGAGGGGAAATCCCATTTCTTCCAATTTACTAAACCCTTGATAAAATACAGCAGAATTCCATAAGCATTTGTCATAAAATGGGTGCCTGAAATTGAAGAAAAAAAAATCTTATATTTTAGAGAAAATTTTTAGGAAAAAATGGTTTGGTATCACATTAATTATTAACCTGAGGGATGAGATTACTCTAAAACACTACACAATTTCAAAAAGACAGACAAGTTGGCAAGTTAACTGGAAGCACAGTTCTCAGACTTCCTTCACCAAACCTTAGAGCAAGAGACAAATCACATTCCCATCTGAAAGACCATCATACCAAATAATTCCTTATTCTCATCAGATTTGTTAGCGAGTAGACCTCATTGTATTAATAGAGCACTCAAAATAATCTTGATAACTATGTAACTGAAATTCAAAATTAACATTATCAAAGAAATAACCACCATTCAAAAGGACATAGTTTTCTTCCTGGGTGCGGCTATTCACTCCGTTGTGCTACTGAAGAAAGCCCATAAAAGTTGTGAAACAAATTTCCACCAACAAACTCTTCACAAATTAAATTCTTCAGCTATGTTGAAATAAAGTCTTTAAATATCTGCTAAGGGAAACACAGTGCCACAACAGCTTCAGATCAGAACGAAGGTGAAAAGATGAAGCTGTGTGGACTATCAAAGCAGCACAGAAAGGAAATCTAAACTACTACTTATTTTTGGAAAAAAAAATGCAAAAGGACAGGCAGTCATGTTATAATGCTTTTCTAATTCAATTAGTATTTAAATAGAAGAGCATTCTAAATAGACCGTTATTCCTTGCTCATAGGAGCTTGGGAGTCAGTGCAGGTTGCTTTCTACAGCTTACATTAAACAAATTCCACTCTTAGTAAGCTTACAGACTGGCCAGGACAGTCTTGATTTCAGTTTCATTGGTCATCATTCTTCACACAGTCTTTAGACCAGACATACATAAATAAAATACATTATTTGATAAAGATCTATTACAAAATCAACTAATTGAAGTATAGCTTGTTAAAAAGTGATACAACATACCAAGTTCCTATTTTCCTGAAGTAAAAATTAAACTGTGGATTGTCCAAGATCTAGCAAATCTGTCTCTACTTTAAAAGTTTCTAAAGGGGAATTCCAACCACTAAAAAGATACGCGATAGCTGAATTTTCTTGAAAACTTCAAATGCAAATGTGAGATGAGGTATCCAAACCTCTTAGAGCCATACCAGTACACTTACACTGGTGGCTCACATAGAAATAATTTGCTTGATTATATATTCTGGAGGGCAAATAGGAGCCATTAGGTATAGATACAACAATTCTGGATGGAATTTATTCAGAGAAGTCATCAAGAAAGGAAATAGAGGACTACAGAGAAGATTTTTGTAATAAAAGAGATTGGGTAGAAAGAAACACAAGGAAGAGGCCTTAAAGACTTTGTTTGGCTAGGAAAAAAAGAACTACATTAATGGAAGATTAATAACTGAACCTGTAAATATTTTTTCTATATGAACATACTTATACTACTCCTTATCTTTTACCTTCTACCCTAAGGACAAATATGTGATTTTAAACCAAGTGCCATATCTGCATTTCTTTGGGTATTAGCTCTGTTCGGAGTAACAAAACAAAGCCATCTGTTCACTGCTGAGTTCTGGAATTCCTCATTTCAAAATAGGTAACAAAAAGCATTACTGGCAAAAAAATGTTGCCTTGCACCTGCATAAACAGCATTTCATTCTAGAAGAATATGACGATTCTGGCTGTTTTAAAGCAGTTAAGCTACTACCTTGAAGCAGTACTCACTTTGATTAGATTATTTTATTCCATATGTTTATTAAGAGAATGTTCTCCTTCCAATACAGATGACATGGTGAGTTTCCTCACTTTCACCTAAAACACAATTACTAACAACTACTTACAGTCATGTAGAAAACCGTCTCCACTTACTCATTTGTTTGTGGTTTTTTTGATACATATTCTGCCACAATCTTTTGAAAACCTTTCAAACCATTTTATCTCAGCTTCCAAGGATAACATTTAGTTCTTCAGTTATATCCAAGATTTTTGGCAAGAAAAAAAGGAGAAAGGGAAAAAGACCAGATTTCCAGATTTTAATTTGAATGTCTTTGTAAAGATTGAGTCTGGAGTCTCCTTTCTGATGTTTTTTCAGTCTCCTCACAGCAATGATCAAGTTCTTCACCAAGGTAAGAAGAATACTAGCACATGGGATTGATATGGCAGAAGCTTCCCCCCATGCTGAGCAAGGAGAAGCATAAAATCTGTCTCTACAGGATCTTTCTCCTTCCCCTTGCTTGCAAGGAGGAATTCACTAGAAAGCAAGACTCTTTCATTTTTAATTTTCATACTGTAGAAAAAGTCATTCATTAATTAGTTCAGATTCATCATAAAAGCTTCATAGGGATAAAATACAGGCTATACTAAAATACGTTATTCAGCTTTAAAAAAAATATGAATGGTTTTCACTGAAAAATTAGAATTTTTTTGTCATCATGGGCTATAACACGTATAACTCATTTCTCTTGCTGACAAGGGTTTCGCAATATTTACAGCTGTGCAGTTTCCAGCACAGGAAGCCCAGGCAAGGAAGGTTTTGCTTCTTCCAGCAGACAGCAGCGGTGAGGGCGATGGCTACCCCGGCCCAGGCACCTGGCTCTGCTTCTGCCACAGGGTGTTTGACAGAACACCAGGGCATTCTGCCAGCTCTGGCAAAGAATCAGGATGAGTACTTTAAAACATTCACCTCATATGTTAACACACTACTACACACTGCAATATAAAGTTTATTTAATCATTTCTTATTACATGAACGTGCTATTCCTCTCTTCTGTCGCTCATTTTTCTGTATTCTGCTTTTCACCCTCCTCATCTCCTTACTGTCTCATGGACCCACACCATCACATATGTGCCAAATGTACTCCTTACACCTCCTCAGAAATACCTTCCTTCCACTTGCTTCTCATGCGCCTACTCTTTCTCTAGTTATCTATAAAGCAAAGACTATAAACAACAAAATCTTAAGGCTTACATGACAAAGGTTTAGGATTCTTCATTTCTGATGTCTCTTATTCTTTTTCCATGTTATGCAGATCCATATGTAGATTAGAAAATCTCTATAATACTTTATCTCCTATAAAATACCCTTAACCACTATCAAAAACAGCAGCAAACAAGATTTTGTATTAATACTAAAGTAGAAATAGCTAATTTAAAAATATTTAAGTGATCTCTTATTAAAACATAAATTGGAAAGTCATCTAGCATCTACAAAGACAATCTCTGCATGAGGGTGGGGTTCTTTGGGGGTTTGTTTTATCAAGAAAAGCTGAAGCTGTATGCAGAGAGAAACATGTACTGAACCTTGAATAGATTCAGAATGATTGAACTATGTTGTTAACTGTTTTTAAATTCATGATATAACCTTCAAACATTTTGAAATATTGAACTGGCTTTTTTTACGCTGGTAATTAAGTTACGTGACATTTACCAAAATAAGAACAAATGCACTCTACCCAAAGTTTGAGAGTGAATTTTAAATCCAAATAAATCTCTGTTCTCTCCATGAGAAAAAAACCTCTTAAAGCTTCCAGGCTCCTCCTGTACAATGAAAACAGAGGGATGTGAACAGTTCCTCAAAAAATACAGACAAGATGTAACAAGGAGGAAATTAAGTGAACAGTGATGCTATTGTTGTCCATGAACTCTAGTTTTTTCACCTAGAGTTATTCAGCCTTGAAGAACAGAAAGGTTGCTGCTGCAAGCATGGTAAGAAAGGATATACTGGATAAATCTTCATTGTCCCTTCAAACTGCTGCTTATGGGGTTAAGGTTGGCAAGATGACAAGAGTCAAACTCTTCTCACTTTTTGGCACGATGTTCATTGTATCTGAACTTGAATTGAAGCTCATGTAAGAATGCAGAAGCGACTGAAACCTCTGCTTTTGCATCTAAGGCTGGTCTTTGAGAAAGATGTCTCAAGTAATCATAAGAGATGCCTGGAAACAACAGGTTACTGCCGAATATTCAAAATGAACACAACAACTTGTCTGTAAATTACAAAGACAAGTGAAGCAGTGATGCAGATGTCGGCTGAAGATACTCTTTCTGCAAAACAGCTTTATAAGCAGAGAATCTCCACAACAAAACCACAGGGAAAACAGATCATGAGACTGTATCAGCTGTATCCAGTGTAGACTGTGACTATAACCTCAAGAATATGAGCCTCAATTTCTATTTATTGAGTTATCTGTTAAACCAAAAGGATTTCTGCATAAGAACCTAATCAGGACAGGAGCCTGAAGTCACACTAGACAACCCCTACCTATTATTAGGAAAGGGAGAGCTTTACAAGAGACTGAAGAAACTGCCTCCCATACCAGCTGGTTTATATTCTTTGTCAATCTGAGAAAGCGAACAGCTTCAGAATCCATTACAACAGCTAGAGAAAGAACCAGAAGGTGGTATAAAGGTACCCTTCATATTTTCAGGAGATAAGCATTTTTATTTTTTTTAATAAGATATTAACTGACTTCAAATTAACCTTGTTACAATCAGAAGACACTTGCCAATACTCCACTTTAGTGTAGTTGTGTGCATATACACTCAAGAGTTCCTTTTCTCTTTGCAGGGAACACATGGACAGTATAACCTACCACCTGCTCCTGCAGCTTTTGAAACAAACATGATAACCTGGTAATCCTCCCTGTTGTACCAAGGTAAAACCAATCTCACTTAAAACACTGAATAATATGGAGAGTGCATTGCTTCCAGAAAAGGATGCATAGGTCCCTATCCCTGGATATGTACATCACCTTCACTCTTGCTCAGTTTCAACGAGAACAGGGAATTCAGTGCCAGAAAGGACAACACACAACAGAAGACAACGTAAGTCCTGAAGGAAGAGGTCTGGTAACTCAGAAGTTCTTGGAATAAGGCGGTAATTCGCTCCAATGTTGATGTTTTAGCATACTTGTGCCTTGTTTAGTGCACAGGCATTGCAGAAGAGCTTGTCTCCATGCAAACTCCCACAGCAAGAAAAAGATATGAAAGAACTCTCTACACAACAGTGCTAGTGCTACAAGAAGAAGGGGAGGAGGCACAACCAACACAGGAAAAGTTTTCTAATGCAGACGAAAGGTGAAGAGAACAAAATCTCACAAGGAGGAAGTAGTTTGACCAAGCCCCTCAGATCCTATGATAGTGCCCTTGTCTTCCATTAAATACTTTCATATGACATCAGACACAACCAGTGCAGAAAAATGACTATATAGAAATGAATTTATTGGATCAGTACGAAAAAATTCTTTACGCAAAATTTCCTAGAAAGCAGGTATTTGTTGGCACCAAAGGGAAGATACCATGTTTTTGACACATCCCATAGAACAACAAAACCTCAATTTTGCCAAATTTGAGGGGTGAGAAAAAATAAAATTAGTGCTTTCTGACATCTGAACTTTTGGACGAAAAAGCCATGAAACTTCATACGCTACACTAGAAGTCTTCGCTAGTATTACAAACTCTGGTAATTCCTAGCACTATTTTGTAACTGCTCTGAATCCCAGAGCACTTCTACACAGTTTTTCCATGCAGGTGATCCCGAGTGCCAGCCTTTTGTTTCAGCATATTCTGTTTATCATCTCTTGATACCTAGAATACCTTTTAGGAACATTTTCCTCACAAGACATCTGACTTCTGGATTACAGGACTCAATCCAATTGTTGTAAGTAACATCTGCTAAAAAGGTAATTTCAGAAGAGGAAGCTGAGGAACAAAACACCCCTTGACAATAAGAAGATAAGCAAGCCATGTTGCTGAGATAACGGCCTCAGAACGGTGAAGTACATCTACTCTAGGTATTCACACACTGAGAACAGGCATGCCCTATGTCAGCATAGTAACTGAAAACTTTTCCTCAGCCTCATATGATAAGTCCTATGTATGGCACAGTAAAATCAGACTTTATTTAAAGGCAGAACTTAGTTTTGTTAACCGGCCTCTGCTGTTACATCCCAAGAAATGCATTCTGTTCCTTTAAGGTAAAAGTTTTCTTTAGAATAAGTTGGCTAATACCACGAATTACAGCTACCAATTCAATGACAACAGCTGCATTGGATCTAAGGGCCAGCTTGTCCTACACAGACCTCTAGCTGTAAGACCTAGTATTAGTTTAACTTAGCACTAAGGTGGGGAAAAAAACCCCTTCATTTTTGTTTAATTTACGCTCATGCTCAGATTTTTATTGAGGAGGTTAGCAATGTAAGAGAACAAAGCCCCACAGTAATTTTAAGTAAGATAATACTTATTACACCTTGCTATTGAGACCTTTTTGATGAGTGAGACTGTACATGATGCAAAGGCCCACACAGAATATACCTGGTAGGGTGAGAACTTCCATTAGATATGGTGTGAACATAGCTTTCCGGAAAGATGCCAACTAAATGAAAATATTTTTTTGCTGACAGAGCATTTCCATGGCCTACAGTCTATGAGAGCTACATTTGAAAATGCATACAGAAACTGTGTTTTCAAAGACCTATCACCTACCTATTGTCTTACATACACATATATATACACTACACACACACACTCCAGTTTACATTACAAGGCCAATTAGAATTTGCATTTTGTACTCATGTCAAATAGGGCAAGCAGCTTTGTAGATAGTGTAGCTCAAAGCTTCTGTATCCACCAGTATACAAACAGTACTAATGCTTTTGTTTCCAACTCAGTGTTTCCTCCCAGAAAAACTCAAGTCCAAATAGACATCTGTAAGACTAAATTCCAGCTGCCTCCTTCCTATATCCGATGGGACAAATTTCCCCTTTTTATCAGCTTCTTGTTATTGCATTTTTGGCTGCTTACCTCCAGCTCTCTTTTTCAGGTGGTGACTCTGTCGAGAAAGTCCTGGTATAGTGTATGTATTAGGCTTATTTTGACAGAAATGTCACTTTTCACACATGAAACAATATATTACAAACACCTTTTAATAATTACTATTACTCGTTTAATACTAATACACTATACTTATCATCTTAAGAATACTACATGCTGCAATTGCTTAAATGTGGAATTTTTTCAGTTTTAGATGTGAGATAGCAACTGGATTTCTCATTTCTCTTTAGCTAAGCATATAATGATCTGCAGAAGTATCTGCTAAGCTTAAGCATGATCCCGTGATGTTACAGTAGTCATACAATTAATGTATCAATGTGACAACACTTCAGTATATGTGATTCTTTTGACCATAAATACTCTTAGTTTGTAATATTTGTCATATTTTTGGCTAATTACACTTTTTAATGCACTGCTTAAAAAATTAAACTTCTTCCGGAAGATGAGATTGCTTTCATCTCTATTTCTGAATTTAAGACAATTTGAAAATAACAAACCTCTCTGGCAATGTTACTCAAAGCTTCATCTTCTGCAGAAAACCTGTCCTTCACTGGAGTTCTCTTCCGTCCTGATCCAGGAGTTCCCATTTTTATTCTCTGGTTCTGTATTTGCAAAAACAGACAGGAAAAAGCTCGGTTTTAAGATCGGGAATTAAAACCAAACAAGCTATTCGCACCTCAAAATGTAATAAATTTTCTAACTCTTTAACTATATAATACTCAAGAAACCTACAGACCATTGGTACAAATATATCCAGCAGTCGTATTTCTGGGAAAACTTTATCACAAAATCTTGTAGCAGCTTTGTAGAACCACTGCATCTCACAAGGTGCACACACAACATTTTTCTACTGAACAAAACCCATCGGCTTACGTACAGCTTCAAAGTTATACACAACCGTCAGCTGCTCCTAGCTCAGCAATGACACCCATGTACTCTGTCACTTTTTACAACTCCTAAAAATAAGGATCCATTTAATTTTGTGGACATGAAGAAATACTATAGGCAACAGCGGGTTCAACAATTAAATTTAGATTATCATTAGAGCCCTCTCCAAAACAGAAAAAGACAGATTCAGCAGACAAGTTTTCAAAGCATCCAGGCAGGTAGATGGGGCTTATTTACACTTTAATGCAGCTGATGAGAACTACAATCTTCTACTAAAGTAGTAGTTTCACTATAGTAGAAGTAAGCACATTTCTAGACAAACAAACACTCTTTTGCCTAGCAAGATTTCTAATTTGGGAAATCATATACCCAGAATAATACATAAAGTATCCTCTCAGTCGCCTTCCAGAAACCTCTGTTATCAATAGCAAGAATATAAAAATCACCACCAAACCAAAACACCACACAGCAAAATATTACTCAAAAAAATAATCTAAATTAGTTTTTCAGATATCCAAACAAAACCCAACTTTCAGACATCCAGTCCTTCCAAATGCCAGATCAGAATTTGGTGGTAGTCCAACTATTTGATATAAACAAGATAAGCATCCCACACAGTGCTTGGGAGAACACCTTATTCAGAACAAAATTTTCTTCATGCAAATAGTAAAGGTCTAGAAGGGAACTACTATTGGCCATCCTTTTGAAACTGAACTGGTGCAAGAATCATCTTTCATACTGGGTCTAACCAGCAAACATTCAAGAACTCCTTACATTTTAATCAAAGGGGTGAGAAGGGGGAAGAAACAATGGGACAGGGGTATTTTTGTGCAAGCACAGTTTTTGCTTTATTATTTTTATACAGTAATCACAAAGCCAAAATACATTGTGTTACTTTCTGGCACTCAAAGATATGAAGTAGTATCACAGCTTTTTTTTTTTTTTTTTGTATTTTAGCTTCTACACTTCTTCCCACCACCACTTTATGCTGCTAGTCCTCTCTTTTCCTCAGAGGCAGAAAGTCTTCTATTCTGCTTCATTCTGTAGGTATTTTACTATTCTGTAGGTATTTTACTATTTTTTATGTGCTTAGACAAGGAAATAGAACATTTGTTGATGAGAGAAAAGACTGTTAACAAAGACTTGAAACTAGACGTGCCCCTTCTTAAAAGCTCCTGCATAGGACAGATACAACAATTATGCAATAATCTTTTTCATTTCCAGTTGCTGTTCCAAGACCAAAACTAAACCTACTCAATACTGCAGGTGCACAACTCCATTGTTTAAAAAACCTTCAAGGAGAGCTTGCAGTGTTTGCAGATCAGTAGTAGAGGAATAAAAACATAGTATTTGAAGGGGACAGAGAAGATGCAGTTCTGTCATCCAGTAATGAACACACTCCTGATGAAGAAGGGTGGACGCAAGTACCGCCCTGGATTCCATCCATTCCTCCACAGGCTGCTCATTCATTTTGCAGTGCAGAGTGTTTGGGTAAAATATAGGCATCCGGACTAACACACAGGACTCACCTGCCAGGGACTGGTTTAACCATCTGCCTGTGGCTCATGCTTCAATTTATTTGTTACTCCCCCACAACATGATTTTTATTGGTTTTGTTAGTTTTGGCTTTAATTCTGGTGTTAGGCAGCAGCACACTTTCAGGAAGAAATACACGATTCCAGCCGCACTGTTATCAGAGGTTGGGACGGGTCTTGGAAGTAGGACAGCAGAGCTCACACTCAGGGTGAAGAGAGACTCTGAGATAAGGCCTGAGACAAGTATTGCCACTGATAATCCTTTCAGTAAGAGCCTGTCTTTTTAGTCTTAAAAAGACGCAAGCCAGCTTATGTTTTGTACTTAGATTAATCTAGACACATACACACAGAAAGCAGTTTGGCCATCTCTGTGACAAAGGTTTAAGCTCAGAGCTACAGGCTGCTGCCCACATTTGGAAGAGGTGTCTCAAAATCTGCATCTTTTTTCAATAATTCTTACTGGTTGACTTCAAATAAGAAAAGCAGATAGAGTTCAACACACAAAATAATACTCCCCTACTACAGAAGGTTTTCACATGGTTATATATTTTCAAAAAAAAATAAAAAAGAAATCAAGAAAATATGTTACTACAATAGATCAGTGCATGTAAGCAACAGAACTCAAAACTATCCACCGAAAAAGGTCACTAAGCATGAAACTGAATGCTTGAATTTCTATGTTAAGGGTTGTAATTCTTAACTAAATATTTACCACATAAGTAAAAACAGTGTAATAACTGCACACACCATAGACTTGAACTGCATTTGTGGATATCCTCTAAACATATTATTTCTAATAGACAACTAACTTTTGTTTGTTAATTCAGCGAGACTCTCATAGCTGGCAGATTGATTTGGAGAATTGAATGTAATAGATTATATACATAAGTACTTATTGTCAATCTGGACATCGCTATATTAAAAATAGCTATACAGAGTAGTGAATTTTGAAAAATTCAATGCTGATGCTTTAAATGAGCAAGAAGAACTTCATTTCAGTGTCACGGTAGCGTAATTGTGCCAGTGTCACTGTGGAGGAAGGTAAGTGTGGCATCTCTTACAGCCATCTGCCACTATTGTCACCTAGGATGAGCACAGAACCCCTGACTGAGCCCAAACCCAGAAAAAGGAAGCAGGGACAGATTACCTAGAAGGGATACAGACATGTCGTCTTTGCCTGCAAGGAGGAGTTAGGAAAGTCAAAGCTCAGCTGATATCAAAACTAGCAAGGGCTGATAAGGACAAACAGAAAGGCTACTGTAAGAACACTGGGAATGAAAGAAAGGCTAAGAAAACTGTAGGGCCTTTGCTTAGTGAGGCAGCGGACATAGCGGGGGGTGCTTGCAAGGCCCATCCTTAGCAAAATGGTCTCAATAGTAACAAACATAAAGATAGGAAATTTTGTGTGTGTAAATTAAATATGCAAAGTTGTCTGATAGGATATTTGCCCAAAACTGAACATGTTGAAGAGCAAGAGTAACTAGGGCATTAGAAAGAAATGTCTGAAATAAAGGAGTCATCTTGAAAAGAAGTATAAAAAAATATATATGTATGAGAATCTGCACCAGTGGGAAAGACCTTCGAGAGGAAGCAGCAGCAGTCAAAACCTGGTCTGACACTGCCAGAAGTCACTCCAGTGACTGCATCATGATCTCTGCCCAGGCCAGACAGCACAGCATCCCTCCTGGAGGATGCAAGGTCCTGTACTCCAGCTAGCAAGTGGTCAGTACGGGGCTTGGTGAGGGAGGAGAACCCACGCCTTTGGTGCGTGAATGCGAGCTTGTGAGGTACACTCACCAGCACGTGCATTAGGGTACTGTATGGAACAGCATGGGGACACGCAGATCTACAGCGCCCACATCTCCAACGGGAATCGTGTGCAAATAGGGGACCCTGGAGTTGAAGAACAGAGGGTAGTTAAACACTGGCCTAAAGACGCTGTGAAGTGTCCAGCCCTGAAGATATTCAAAACTTGGCTGGACAAGGCTCTGAAAAACCTGCTCTAGTTGACCTCCAAATGTTCCTTCCAAAATAAAAGAGTACATGATTCTATAGTTATATCGCTGTCAGCTTTGAAACTAAACCTCTATATAAGCTTTCTTTAATAAGTTGTTTTAATATTCCTTCAAGGGTCTTGTCACAATTTCTTCGATTCTATGTAACTTTTAGTTGAGTTGATGTATGTCAGTATTTCATGTCTTGTTATACAGTTCAGTACCAAAGTGATCTAGTTCTATTGCTAATAGTCTAATACTAAATGTATCATGGCGTTACTTCTCAGAAAAACATAAGGTATCAAACATTTCACATGCATACAGGAATATTTCTTAGGTGTTTCACTTCCATAACTTGCCAATTATGGGAAAAGTTATTTTGCAGCATGTCAAAGAATTTAATATATGCTGTAACATTGGAATTTTCACAGAAAATAACTAGAGAACCCCAAAACAAAACCAAACCACACAAAAACCAGTTTGTTACACTGCACTTCCTAAAGTCGAAAAGATAATAAAAGTACATTATGATTGGCTGCATTTACAGTTCAGAATTCCTGAGTCACATCTATTGCATGTTTAGTTCTTACTGTAGGCTGGGTTACACACTGTATTACACGACTGAGGAAGTGACATCGTGCTGTACTTCATTCCAAAAACCTTAAGTGCCTGAAGTCCCCAGGCAAACCAGAGGACCTGCGAGGAAATCCCTCAAGTTCTCCCTCTCATTCGTCCTCATTTCAGGCATATGTAAGTTTTATCTCTTCCCCAAGTCTTTGCTGTCTACTCTTCTTCCTATTACCTTCTAACTAAATATTCTCTTTGTTTATTTTTCACTTCCTAGAAAAAAATGTGACTCATCTTACACAAAACAGAAGCTAGACTACAATTTAAGGCCCTGTCACTCATCACCTTCAATGGCACCACCTGTTCTGATGCCTGGGTCTATGCCAGTGTATTTGGTATCACATACACGCAAGGCATTCAGATACTATAGTGTGAACAGGCTATAAATAGACAGACTGAAACTCTCTTTTTCTCTTTCAAGTAAGACAAGGTAATTAAAATTCACCTGTGTAGAAACAATCTCTGTGTATTTGATCCAGCAACAGAAGAGAGCAGTCCTGCTCTAGAACCACTGGCTGCTAGAACCAGCCTCGGTTTCTTAATACTGGAATACAAGCCAGCACCCTCTGCATTTAAAGTCCAAAGCCACAAACACAGCAGCTCGTATCTTTAAAGTAGTAAACCTTCTAATCCTGAGAAGGAGTTGCACCTTTTGTCCATAATATCCAGGCAGTTTCTTGCCGTTTCAGCTGTTCACTTGCAAAGTTAGTGTTTTTATCTGCTACAGACCTTTACACATTTAGACCAAGATGATCATAAAGGAGATTCTACAGAAGACTACAATAGCTATAACTGCCCCTGCTGCTGGAAACTGATGTCTTCGACATGTGATAAGACAGATAAACATGACTGGGAAGTTGTTCATTATAAAGTATCATCTGAATGTAATTTAACAATGTTAGAGTACATAAATAGCTAGGTTTGTTACAGAATTTTCTCTGTCTGAACAAACAAGACCTAGCACTCAGCATTTTCTCAACAAAACCCAAAGATCTTACAGAACAGATAGTAATAGTCTGCATGATCAATTTCAGTTGATTCAATTTAAATTAGTGGCTGAATTATTTGATTTCATAAGAACAAAAAGGCAATGAAGCCAGTGGGAGAGGGGAGCGTTAACACACAGGAAGGCTGAAATTTCTTGAAATCAAACAGTCTAAAAACCTAAAAGAAAGAATCCAAATGCAGGTTACTTGAACGAATAATGTTAGAAAAGTATTAATAGATAAGGAGGATGAACGTAAGAAGCAGGAGAAAAAAAAAAAACCAACATTCCTCACCAGCAAAGTAATCACAGGTTGCTGACACAGCACAGTGGTAACTAATTTGCTTTCTGACAGTTCTACAAATGTTAAATATACTAAAAAAATATACCTGTGAAATATAGTAAAAACTGCAAAAGCTTTTTCAAATACCTAACTACAAAGAAGGATCTAAGCAGCAGGACTGCTACGCAATGATGACGGAGTTGAAATTAACGAGTGTCAACATACTTCATAAGTTAACTGAACACTTGCTGTTTACTTCAACAAATGAATACTGCTGATGAGTGAGGGTATGCAAGCTACCATAGCTGCAATTAAAGCAATGTTCTAATAGTTAATGTGCTCAGAACAACAGTGGAAAACCCAACCCAGCAATTTCGAAAAACTGTCTCATGAAAGTGCAGCTCTAGCAACACAAAGCTGCATACAAGTCAGGGGCATTATTACTGCAAAACAGCAGAAGTAGCATTCGTATTTGAGAAGGAGCACAAAGAATCACATTGGAAATCAAAAATCTTACTTGCTTAACCTTCATTGCTTTATCAAAGCAAACTCTAAAGGAGACAGATATAAATGGACATAGAACAAGAATACATGAGTTTACTCGAGTCACAGTTACACAAGACTAACACAACAGTCTTCCCCAGAAGAATGCCCCTATATGAGGGTGTGCTCTTCGGAATTAGTATGTCTGTTCATGGGCCTAGAAGCACCTGAGAAAGGAGCTGCATGATTACAGGGTGACCACAACCCAACCAATGAGTGTGTGGGGAGTGAGAGGGGGAAATAAAGATGGTTTTAATGTAATAGTTTTAAGGACTTATTTAGAATTTTCATTCAAAATAACCTTGCTCAGAAAAAGATTAACTGAAACTAGTTATTGCAAAAAAAGAGCTGCTAATATGAGTAGAAGAGCCTAACATTAAAAGGAAACAGCAAAGACTGAGGAAAGCACATAATTAATGTCTGCCAAAAGATTACAGTGCAAGCTGACAACTGAACAAGCTACCCCTTCAATGCGGCATATTTGCAGTTTATTTGCCAATTTAAAATCTAAGAAATACAACTTCATATGAGTTCATGGTGTCTAGCAACACCTTAGACAATTCCTTAGAGGGAGTTGAAATCCCTCAGTTCATTGGTGTTATGAAGCTATAGATGAACAGAAGATCACCAGTTAAGACAATCAAAAAGCCATTACACAGCCCGCAAAAGTGTTGCCTGATGGAACCATAAAGTGTAAGCGTGCCTGGTTAGTGTTGCACTGCTTTAAGTTTATGAAGACAGTAACTTAACCAATGCATCCTAAAAGCCCTGTAGAACTACCAGGCACCTCCAGACCCACCAAGCTATCTTTGGTGATCTTCCCCAGTCTTCGCAAATTACCAAAATTCCAAAACAACTTCATTCAGTAATGCAACTTCAAGCAGTGGCACTTATTTTATGAATTATGAGTTCTCTGCAGGTCAGATGCTACCAGCTGCACTTTGAGATACCATTACTGCACAAAATAAAACATTACATACATGAATGTATAATAAAAAAACAAAACCACAAGAATGTTCCATAAGTGCTTATTCTAAAATGGAACAACCATCATTTTTACACCGTCAGCTTTTTCAAAATTGGTATCCTTCCTCTCACTTTGCAAAAGAATGATTCATTACTCATTAAAAAAACCAAAACAAAACACTGCTACTATATCAAGGCTCTATTTTTTAATGAAACAAACAGAGATCCCCATGGTTACAACCCACGTGCAGTAACAAGCTGCAACTACTAAGGTATTTTTCCATTACTGATTTAATATTTAGTACACTCCTACACTCTTTTCTACTACTGCTACAGTTGCAATGAAGAAAAGCTACTGAGGCTTTCTCCACCTGCTGCTTCTTCTTTCAGCTGACATGGCTCCTGCTGATGAGGCCTCTGCTGTGGCAGCACGCAGGTATGCTTGGAAACACTGGTTCCCACCTGGCCCTCTGGGAGGTGCCCCTTCACCTCTTGCCTTGGAGCAACTCCAACTCTGGATGCCTTATACAAAAAAAATTATGAACTTTATCATCTTTACAAGCAGACAGCACTATTCACATAAACTATTTTGAAGGATGTATAATGCATAAACACAAACTGTCCATTACATACGCTTACACGTTACCTAGTTTCCAGGTATTAAAAACAAGAAGTTTTGATTGTCAGAAAGCCTCTCTAATAATTTTTTGGTAACATTACCCAATTGTACTGACCGGTAACTATCACCACACACCTTCACATCAGGATTTTACAAACACGAACAATGATACAGTATCAAATCTGTTATTGCTTTCTAATATTCAGCTGGCTTTGTATACCAAAGGCATTCAATAATATATCAATCTAGGTTTTTGGGTATATGCATATGACAACTTGCACGCTACGTGGAAGTCTAGACCTTAAGATGTTCTACAGACCCCTACTACTTGGAGTCCCAGTTAAACAGCACTTTCCAAAAGTTCACATCTGTTAAAGTACTATGCCATCTTCAGAGACAATGAGAGCCTTTTAAAAAAAGAGTTCCTTTGGAGTCAGTTCACAAGAAGTACTGACATTTAGGGCAACAAACTGACCCCTGACACATTTCACACAACTGTCTTCTACTCGCAAGTTCTCAGCTAGAGCCAGGAATTCAGTTCAGGTAAGACTGACTTCACACTCGAAGGTAAACATCTCCAAGCCCAAGTAACACAAAGTAATGGAAAAAGCACGTCATGTACGTCAAACTACTTTGCACTGCTAGAGCACCTTTCATCTGTTCTTACATCACCACCAAGCAATTACATTAACCAAAGAAGCAGATGTATATTAAGAAGATAACTGTTTCTGGGCCCCGATACATTTAATTACACCACTTTACGGTCAAGACACAATGAATGTTTAAAGAACCCATCAGACAAATGTTGATTTAATCTTACAGGAAGTTTGCAACAAAAGAAAATCCTAAAAAACCTCCACACACCTCCAGAGATGTTGGCTGCTACCACTGCCACTTAACAGGAATAAAACTGATCCTCGACCTTCATTATTCCCAGCCAAAGATGGCTAGAGGTCTATCTAAAATGAGAGTCACTAAGTAGATCATAGAAACTCAACGTAGTATCACTTCAGCTGCAAAACGCTTTCATTGTTGGTGAAAGATGTAATGCTGCCCTTCAAAGAACCATGCTCGGATTCAAACTGGAAATCCCTTAGAAACACACAGAGCAGATCAGAGCCCAGAGCTGTTTCCGGGCTCCTTCCAGACTCCTGAATGTGCCCGTCGCTCTTACCGTCACCAACCACCTCTCTGCAATTACAGCAGCAGGGCACACTAAGAAGAAATCAATCAAGGCGATGTGAAATTTTTAAAAAAGCCCGACCAAGCGCCAGGAACCCTGACCGAACCCTCCATAACCCTCCGCGGCGCGGCACGCCCTACCGCTGCGGGGAGCGGCCAGGCGCCGGTACCGCGCTGCGAGGAAGCGCGGGCGAGAACGGCACCGCAACTTCAGGCAGCTGTGATTGCAGGGCGTCCTCCTCCTCGGCCCTCGTTCCGCCCTTTCCCCTCAGCACCGAGGGGCCCCGCCGGGCTGCGGAGCCGGGCCGACGGATCGGGCCCGCCGGAAGGGCCCGCCCGCACCGGGTCTGACAGCGGCCACAAAGGCGGCGGCGGCGGCGGGCCGCGCACCACCGCCCCGCTGATTGCTCTCCCTTCCTGCTCACCAACCCGACCGGGGAGCCCCGGCACCGCCGCCGTGCCCTCCCCGCTCCTCGAAACCCGAAGAACCGGGTTCTCACCCCGCTTCCCCGCCCCGCCCGGGTTTGTAAGCATACGACGGCCCCGTCCCCGGCCCTCACCCTCTCCTCGCCCGGGCCCCACGGAGCCTTACCTGCGGGCCAGCCTGCTGCAGCGCCGGAACGCCTTAGCAGCGAGGGGTGGGGGGGTCCGGCTCCACTCTCCCCTCCTCTTCCACGGGTGCGAGGGGCTCGCGGATCGCCTCGGGCTGCTTCCTCCCCTCGCTCCCCACGCCCAGAGTCCAAGGAACGGCGGCAGAACCCGCCCCAGGGCGAGCGCGGCTGCCCGCCGGGCACGGACCGTCCGGGGGCCGCGGCAAGGTGGCTATTCCCTCGCTTCGCCCTCTCCCCTTCCCTCACCCCGGGAGGGGGCCGCGGAAACCGGAGCTCCAGGCGAAGAGGAGCCGCCACCGCTCCAGGCCGCCCTCCTCTTCCCCGCCCCGCGCTCTTGCCTCCTCCCCTTCAATGCCGGGCGGTTACGGCCGCACCGGGAAGCCTGGGGAGGAAACGGCGGTTAACTCCAAGCCGCCCGCGGAGGAGGCAGCGGCCGGCGCTGAGGGCGGAGAGGGGGAGCGGGAGGAACCGCCAGGCGACCCACGCCGCCCCCAGCCCCTGACACCGCCCGGCGAGGGGACACCGCGCAGGCGCCACCGCGGGGGAAGCGGGCGAGGGGCGGTGGGCGCGCATGC
>Ga0065711_1004373_pt1 | contig 23815 bp, 14 predicted proteins | sample Hoacrofraction12_FD_59098 | JGI IMG/M metagenome (GOLD analysis project Ga0065711, IMG submission 59098) | Hoatzin crop microbial communities from Cojedes, Venezuela - Epithelial fraction 12 v2 (version 2) | ecosystem: Host-associated > Birds > Digestive system > Esophagus > Crop | place...
GGGGGGGGGGGGTATAGGTTTGTGTGCTCTTGTGTTTGGAACATAGCAATGGGGAGAGAGGAGATGTAGGACTTGGTTTTTTTTGTAGTCACTGGTGAGTCACTTAGAGATAGTTTTTTACCTTGGGTCACTCTAATTAAACTCACGATTCCAAATTAATGTGTCAGCCTATGCAGCATACATTTCAGAGGCCCCAGTCAGCCAGTTTATACTGGCTTTGGGAGTAGACACACAAGTTTCAAAATTTAGATTTAGGTGCTGAACATCAAGCATCTGACTTCGAAAAAAAAAAAAGTATTACTTTAAATCTGGATTGCTTTAATTTCTTGCTAATGTGAGATCCCAAGTTGCAAACCAAGATTATCTTGACTTTTCCTTTGCCTTTTTCAAGGAAAAATTATTGCTGGCTTCTAATCATCAGAGCTTTGGACAGAGCAAGGGCTGAGAATAGAATGATTAAGCCTTGGTCGAAACCTCTCTTACTTCTTCATGACTTCCAGAACTCCTTTCTAAGTCGCTCAGATGCACCTCCAGCACCAGGAATTAATCATCTGCTGACAGAGAGAGCATAAAAAGCCATTAGTTTTATAGGAGCTTCCCCCCCTTGAAATTCCATTGCTGGTTGACTCCTTCTGAGAGATGATGTTGAAACTGAGAATAAATTCAGTTTCAACATTTTCATATTCTTCGCAGTCACTGCCAGGAAAGCGCTCGAGCCTTATGCAATAATGGCTTGGACTCCGTTCAGCGTTTGCTTTGCTCGTAACGGCACTGTGGTGATCTCAGCTCCATAGATCCTGGGTGCGGGATGCTGTCTGCTCAGATAACCTTCTCCCCATAGGGCTGAAACTTCAGAAGCAGTCTCTGAGTTGCCTTCTCAGAAAACCCGCTGCGTGGCACTTGACCAAATGGACAGGGTGGCTATAGGTACAGCATACATCCAGCAGCATATCTACCACTGCACTGCCCAGCCCAGGCACTGGTCCTGGCAAAACCCAACCAGCAAGCAGGCAAAGGAGCCAGTGCTGCACGTGGCTTTGCTGTGGACCCGAAACAGCATGGCCCGTGAAAGCTCGTTCATGTGCCTGTGCAGTGCAGCCTTCCCACTGGTGTCTTGGTGAGTCTGTCAGTCCTGCTGCAAACACAGGCTCTTTGTACCCACCCAGCTCCAGGGAGATGCAGAGGCCAAGGCGCAGGCACTTCTTTCATGTGTCCCTCTCTGTTGTTTAGAACGATATCTGAACATCTGATAGTCTTTATTTTAATGTAGAAATACACGCTCTGTGATTCATAAGGTGAATTTCGTAATTCAACTTTCTCTCTCCAGTTTTTAGGCAAGGTTGCCTTGTAATTGTTTTCATGAAGTTGCAGTGATTTTTTTTTCCCCCTACATCGGATAGCCATGTTGCTGACTTTTCATTCCAGAAGGAGGTGGTGTTGTCTAATGTCTGGAACCTTACAGCCTTGTCAGCTTGTTTATGGCCCCTCTCTGTTACTGCCCATATGACCTTCAGCATGAGGCTAAGCTATTTCGGTATCATTTTTACTGTCTGTGAAAGAAGGTTAAAAACACCAACCTCATGGGATGTTGTAAAGCTTTAATGGCTCAAAAGTACTTTGAAATGATCAGGTAAATGATAGCAAATAAATGCCCAGACAGTTATTAGAGTTTGCTTATTCTCTTCTGACACAAGATGTCTGGTTATGTTGAATTGTCCCTTCTACTTTTTTTTAAAGTAGCTGAAGTGTGTTAGTGTGGAGAAACAGGAACAGTTCGTGCAAGCACAGAAAGCCCTGAAAATGGAAAGAAACAGTGCTTACGTGACACAGGAACAGAATGAGTCAGTAATTAGTTCTTGGAAGGCAGCATTTGATAGGGAAAGTGGATAAATTTAAAGGGCAGTCTTGGTTACAAAATAATCCCCAAATTACTTCATGTATTACCAATTTTTCTGTTATTTCAGGCCTACCAGGCAAAATGCTCCCAATTACTCAGGCAGCAGATTCTTTGTTTAAGAAATCCAAGCAATCCAAAGCAAAATCGCTTCTTCCTCATTGAAGGCATGCCTCCACAGGCTGTCGCCTCTCTCTCCGACCTCAAGGTTACTACATGGAGATTAGAATGAGGATGAGAATGAAACCTGATATATTCTTTGTATTCAAACTTGTAGAATTGTGGTACCCAAAGGAATCAGTACTTTGTGATTTATGACTCCTCTGCTTTGTTATGAAGAAATGTTAAACATCTTTATTTAATATGTTAGATATCACGTTATCCAGGTTTGGCTGCTGACTGCAACATGCTCACCCTTTATTCCCTAGAAGAGCAATACCTTTCTGCAACTCCCTACATTGCTATCAGCTTCGCAATGCGATACCTTATTTGTGTAATTGCAAGTTTTTCCAGTTGTCTGGGTAATTGTACCATCTGAAGGATATTACCCCGCTTTTTAGCCTGCAGATTCTTCTGAATCATTTCCTATGTTAATAAAATCTTTTATTTTTGTTTTTAAAAAAAGGCTTCAACCCTAATTTGCACTAACCTCAGCGTATGGTATGTGCCTCTCTTCTCAGAGGGGTCCTGTGCAGCCCTTGACTGCACTTCCATTAACACCAAGAAAAATTCCTCTTCTGGTTGAAAGGGAGTGAGTGATAAAGTGTTAAAGTGCTGTTGGGGTGTGGGTGATAGCACCAAGCTGCACAGTATTTTTAACAGATAATGCTGAAACATGAGGCAAACCTACCAAAAGGAAAAAAAAAAAGACACCCCCCCCAAAATTTAAACTAAAGCTTTGTTTAAACCAAAGACAGGATACCAAGCCAGGAATCAAACAGGTCTGTGCTCTGTTCTGCCTTTTGCCTGGAAGTCATGTTCCACCCCAAGTCAACAGTTTAGCCAAGAAGCAAAACACCATATTTCTTAGGAGACAGTGAGTAAAGCTGTAAGTACTGCATCTGATTGACTGCAGGGATGCCGAGACACTTGATTGCCTCAAGGTGAAAAGATTTTAAGCATTATATTTACTTTGTCAGCTGTAATTTAGAATGCAGAGCTGACTGGTAAAAGAAGATTTGCTGCTCAGTCATGTCAGTTCCTTTCCATTTCTTTTCAATTTGCATTTGGCTACTAGAGCAAAAAAGACTATTTTTAGAAGCTTGGGGTGAAAACAAAAATTCACCAGGACAGTACTATACTACCTAATCACAACTTTGCTCTTTCAGGATGGTTCGTTTGACTCTCACAAAGAGAAAGGGACAAATTACTCCAGGGAGCATGGAAGTGAGAAACCTTGGCTCTGTGGCACGTGTGGCTTCTCTCCACCCTTTCATCTCATGGAATCACGCTTCTGCGTGCATGGTAGGTGTCACTTTCTGCAAGCAGTTAAAAAGTCTTCTAACTAAAGCGAAGAGCTAAGGCTTGGCCTGAGAGCATGTGGGCTCTGGGCAGCCTCTCAGCCTGAGCCCTGGGGAGAGAGATGTTAAGTTTGAACCTTCACAACTGATTTCTGCAGATTCCTCCACAAATCCAAATCCTACTGGTCAGAAATTGGAGATTTAAAAAGTCTGCTTTATTTTACTTTCCCTGAATAAGAGGCCTCTTGCTTTTCGAGAGCATGATGGTTTGTCATCCCAGTATGGTAAAACATGAGGTTACTTCTGTCTAGAGGATGTAAAAAACTGCAGTGACCTAAAACCCCAGAAGGTAGCAAGTACTGTGAAAATGAGAGGACAAGAACAACAGAGTATTGCAAATCTCCTTTTGTTTAATTGAGAAAAACTGGTTAGAAGCCAGAAGGTGCTGCAGTAGTACTAGAGGATTAGATTTCAAGAAGGTAAGTTTTTACAAATTTACAGTAACTTTCAGCATGTGCTTTTGTCCCATTGGAACAGCTGTTGATATATGTGTTCTGTTGAACAGGGATAGGATTATACACATTCTTTAAATTAAGCACATCCTTAACTGCTTAGTTAAATCAGGGTCTTAGTGGGCTGGATACAATGAGAAGTGCCTCAGATCCAAGGGTGTGAAAACAAGCTGGAGAATTCGAATAAGAAATCTGAATTTAGGGTGCAACAGATTAAAATTCCTCTGAAAAAAAAGATATGCAAAGAAGAATTAAAAAAGCCAATGTGGCTTCACAAGGGACTGCTCAAAAAATCTGAGCTTAACAAATGAACTGTTTGGAAATGGGAAACAGAGGTGGCAGCTACACAAGAACATTCTCTAAGTTATGCTAACAGGAAAAAAATGAGAGTTAAAAGCCATGATGAATTAAAGCTAGGCAAGGCAAAGCAATTCAGGGATGAGGAGGGGCATTTACAAGTATTTTAGTGGAATCGTGGGCAAATTGTGAAATAGCCTGATAATCACTGGGAGGAGAGTAAGCTGAAACCAAAATCCTCCACTGCAGATACTGAAGTTCATTTTCAAATTAGATTAGCAGGCACATAGGGGTTTCAGGTCATAATTATATTCATCAAAGTATCTACTGATTAAAACAGAAGAAAGATGTCTCAAAGCCAAGAGAGCTTAAAAATCAGCAGATGGGAAGTGAGTGCATCTGATCGTATCCAGTGTACAAAGAAACAGGCAATGGGGAAAACCACAGGTAAAAAAAGGTGAAGGATGGTAGTACCCTCTCTAAGCTAGGGACTTCTGACAGTTTCATCCAAAAAATGTCACTCCTACCAAGGCTTGTACAGCCTTGCAAGAGCACTCCTGCCTAGCATGGCTATGGCTACAGAATGAGTCACAAGCCACCACAGGGAAATCGTTTTTGTGAGTACTTTGAATACGTGTTTGTGGACCACTTGCCTTAGCATTTATGGCATTCATGACTCTGAAATCACAAAGCCTTCTGGAGTGTCCCTGGGATCCCACACTGAATTGCCACCCAGTTGTCTGCCATCTTTCATGTGGCCATCAGTGAAAGAGTATCTCCCAGATGAAAAAATATGTACAATGGGACCATCTGGAAGAACAAAATTTGGGGTGTATATCCTACGGCCACCAAAGCAGCAGCAAAGCATAGTCTCTGTATATCTCATATAGATGTTGCTTTGACAGAAATACATGTCCTGACATTTCTTTTCCTTTCTGCATTCTGCAAGAAGTATTCAGCCATGGCAGCACACAGCCAGCCACGTACTACTGGTGCACGCAGGAGCTACAAGCTCTTGTGCAAGGAGATATCTCAGGTGAACAAGGGCTGAATGGGAGGTGGGTGAGACCAGGAGTGCCTCAGCAGGGAAGGTGAGAGGAATAGTAGGCTGGACAGGGGGGAGATGTGGGGAGGGTAGGTTGGGTGTCCAGTGCAGGACGGGTTGGGAGCCATGTCCATACCCCCCAGCTGGGCACTGCTGGTTTGGGGTGGCCTGCGGGGCTTGGCCAAAGAGGTGTAAAAGACAGACCTGCACAAAAACAAGCTGAAGAACAGCAAGTTGAGTCAGATCTGGGAGAAGGACCCATAACTGCCATGAGAATCTGCAAAACAGTGAGATTTCAGAGTTCACTATTTTTCCGCTGCCAGCAGATACCTGGGGAGATCCTTGGCCACCAGCCTGTCCCATCCCTGGAGAAGTCTATCAGCCTGCTCAGACCTCTGCTCGCTTCTCCTTACTTGGGTGCAGAAGCCCGGTGATGCTGTGAAGATCAAGATGTTTTGCTATGACTGCTCATTAGGTAGTGCCAGGGACCCCGTGTGTTGAGATTGAGAAAAACGTACTATGTGGTAATGGCATTCAGGGCCCATCGGTCCCTGGAAGATTTACTCGCAGGGGCTAAATTTAAATAGCATGGATGATTTAAATTCTGGAGTTCCCCAGCAGTGTTTCTGGGGAAACCTTAGTAACATGTGTTGAGCAGAGACTTCCATGCATAATTTCCTGGCTTTACTTCTCTGCCACCCTCTTCCCTACTTGTCCAAAAGTATGTCCTCCTGGACTTCCCCCTTCCAGCCGCGCCTCTCTGCTCTCAAGCTGGGTGAATTCTTCCCTCTCAACACCTGAGTCCAGCAAGAAGTACCAGAAGTGCAGAGGAGACCAGGCTCCTGGAGACCAGCGCAGGGGCTGCGCCCGGCACAGGCAGCATCACTGGGTAAGTGCAGTGTGAACCTGAGGCAGGGCATCCCTCAGCATTTGCAAGCTACACTTTTTCAGAAGTTTTCTAGGCATTTTTGGAGCAATTAAACCTCAGATGGATTTGTAACATGGGAGATTTCAGGCTGGGCAGTTGTGAGTGTCCAAAGGCAGGGAATACAAGGAAGAGTCAAGCAAAATCAGTAATCAGCAATGCCCCCAGTCCCACCTGTAACTTAATATTGGTGAGGCTGTAACTGCATGCTGAGAAACATTTTCAGCAAAAAAAAGTTACTTTGAAAAATTATTCTGTAGCAAAATGGAGAGATCATTAGAAAGATGCTGGATTCAAGTAGTATATATTAAAAAAAAGAAAAAAAGGGAGGTTGAGAGGTACCAGTTGGACAGGTGTACATACTAGGTTTATGTTTATTTAAACAAAGAAACAGTAGCATCCTTAATGCTTCTCAGTGGCAGCTGATCTATAGCAACACCAGGAAATTTCTAAACGAACGAGTATACAAGTTGCGAACTACAGCTACGTACTTTTCTTTCCGTTAAAATAGCGGAATCACTTATATGAGCAAAATACTAGCAAAACCCTCATACACTTGCCAGTCCCAAATTACATCATACCACTTGTGGCCCTGTTTGAGGTAACTTGTTCGCATGTGGAAAGATCTCTCTCCCTCCCTCTCACATATATATGTGCTTTCTTTTTTAAAATTTAGAGTGGTGTCTCACAGTGTAGGATTAACTTTCATGTGCAAAGCCAGTGCACAGCAGGTATTGTTAAATAATTGAGAGGTTTCCAAACCGTACGGGCAACAGAATGCTTGTTGTGCCTGCTTTGCAATGGCAAATGGGACATACCATATGGTAGCCATATTTATTTATACCGTGCCTTCTGCTGCCCTTTTATAAGCGGAGGCGTTGGGGGTGGTAGCTTGTTTACTGAGATGTCCAAAACAGTGTGAAGCTGGGAAAGACTGATAAACTTTTAACATTGTGCAGCTGTCTGTCTCTTAGATATGAGTAAATATTTGAGCTGTAGATACATTGACTTAAGTAAACAAAGCTCCCTTGTAAAATGCCAGTAAATGAGTAGACGCCATGTGAAGTTTGATGTTCTTACGTGTATGTTAATAACAGAGAAGGGATGCCTATGAATGCGCGAATAGCGAGACAGGGCCATGTATAGAAGCTCAGGCTCTGCGACATAGCATGCCATGAAGTGCGCTGCTTCCCCGGGCTTTCGTCAGCATCATCACTCAGTCCTTGTAGGTGAGCAGATGACAGAAATATTATTTGAGAAGTCTAGGATCTAGATCTGTAGCTCTCCATCGACAGTGGGCCATGGTGTGGCACACCGGTGGGGGCAACAGCTCTGGGTCACTCTGCAGTCCGGTCTCACGCTGCATCGTGTGCAGGTGATGGGTGTATTCAGCTCACGTCCCATTACTAGGCAGTAAATGGCCTCTGCTTCTCTGCTGCAGCACTCAGTCATCTGTGTGAAATGCGGTTCCTGGAACCTGTCAAATATAACCTTAGGTTTTATACATTGCTGAGAGGTTTATGAGGCCATCTGTCTTGAACTGATGACCTGGTACAAAGTGTGTTCTCCAAAAATTAGACTGTGTTTCCATAAATGTAACTTCTGCTATGAATTTCGGAGTTTTGCTATGTGTCTGCTCCAACATATAATGGAAATAATTTGATATGCCATAAATGGCACTAAGGAAAATTTCAGTGTCATGAATTAGGAATAATTTTGAGTCTGTATCAGTATACACACGGAAAACGCTGTTAGGTGGGTTTTACGAATTATGGATTGTAATTTGAGGCTTTTAGTAGTGTGTTTACATTCTGGCTGTCTGTCTAGCTGTCTGTCTGCCTACCTCCAGGAGACAAAGCAAAGCTCATCTTGTCACTGCCGATCTCCCTCACTTAATTCCCCATTTCACTTTGATCTGCCTAGGATATCTCTAAACTCTCCCCTTGCCATCATACCTAAAGGACTCCAGAAGTCTCATGTAGAGTTTATTAAATAATTCCCAAGAGGTGGAGAAGTACAGGTTTCTGAATTATGATTAAGGAACTGAGAATTTTATGTGGAAATAAATGGGATTCAGGTGCTAAATAGTTTCCAGAGTTGGTCTGAGATGTTTTAAACTATTGGGACTGGCTGCTGTACATGTTGAAAAGCGTTGTAAGAAACCTGTGTGAGTCTGTAGGCACCAATGCGTTTTGAAATCTGATACTAAGAAACTCACCCAAGAGCCAAGGTTCAACACTGCAAACATTATCCCATTCTTATTTTGTCATTTCAACAGGTTTTGGGATTATATTTGGATTTTTATGTTTGGCTTTTTTGTTGGTTTTATCTTGCTCCATCTTAAAATCTCTCAGCTTAGTGAGTAATTATTTCACTCAGCATGAGTGGATTTTGCAGTGACATAAGTATCAACGAGGCTTTTACTGCCAAGACTGTGGTGGTGTTAGATGCTGTGTAACTCTCTGGGCGAACGTAAGTGTGGCACCAAACTTGAAAACTGGAGGTAAGCTTTTTGATTCATATGGAAGCATCTAGAAAGTAATTTTTTTTTCACACGTGCTGAGTATTTGTCAAATATAGAAAGACCTGTTTATCTTTTGAGAACCATGCACATGTTTCGGAGTTTACTAGCTTACTTGGTCATGCTCTTGTGAGAAGAGATTGATCTACAGGTTAATTATTTGATAGTTACAGTATGTTCATTGATCATGTCTATAAAGGCCAGGAAAGTAGTGACATCTTGTACACTAGGGCAAGAGCGCAGAACATGCCAAGGAGTAGCTGGAAGAAGCAGCAGCTTAGACATGAAAGAAACAATAATAATAATAATAATAATAATAATAATAATAATAATAATATCAAGTTGATAACATCATGTGGGAAGTACTAAGGAGCAATCTAAACCAAGACCAAACACTGATGGTTCTTCATACAAGGCAGTGCACGCGGTGAAGCTTTTCTCCTGTTGTCCATTTTTAGTGAGCAGCTGAATTTCTCAGAAAAAAGAAGCACACGGAGATTTTGACATCAGTGCGGCCAATTTATTTTACTGCTCTGGTTAGAAAAGCAGTGCAAAACTGTGCTAAAACCCAGTGGCTGAAGTGAATCCCAGTGCCCCTTTCAGCCACTTTGCTGCTTGCTAGAAAGACAGGACAAGGCACACGTGTCCGAGTCTCTGTGGCAGTTGACCGCCTGCACACTCTCCCCATGCTGCAGGGGAGCACCCCACTCCCCGACGCTTTTTGGGTGTGCTGCCCACCCCGGGTGCAGGTCCCAGCAGCCTGGCATGGCACGGCCAGCTCCTGGCTGGGCACTGTGCGTGGCGGCTGGCGGTTCCCAGTTCTGGGATCCACGCTGCCTTTTGCCCAGGGGTCAACTATGGCAAATGCGTGACTGGTCCCTGGGGAAGGCTGCCTCTCCCAGTCAGGATCCACACAGCTCGTAGGGGTGTAAATGCACAGTGTAGAGATGTCAAAAGCCTAAGGGATTCCTGAGAGCAGCCCATCTTTCAGCAATCTGGGTATTTATACAAGTAATCCAAAACTCTTGGGCTGGCAAAAGCTACTTTTTAAAACAGTCTCATTAACTCTTTTTATTTGCATGCTTCAACAAATAGTTGTTTTACGTGAAGAAGATATTAACAGAGGTTCTCTGCTTTGCTGATTACAGATTTATGATTTTGAATATCCGTTACAATATTTTGTGGTTTTCTATTTCTATTTTTGGCTTTTTGGCTTAACTCAGGCCAGTCAACTCAGCCTCTCAAGCTAACGGAGGAACAACAGAATATCACTTAACAGCAAGCAAAAGAAGTGCTATACAATACCATTGCAGATGATTTTAGCGAGTTGCCATCTCTGAATTCATCAGACTTCTTGGAAGAAAAGCAACTTTGTCCTGAAAATAAAAGATATGTGTCCACAAAGGGCATCAAATCTTTTTAATATGGCCATTTTAATTTCACTTTTATATTTTTAATAAATGTTCACAGAGTAATAGAGAGTGAATTCCTGGATACTTTGGACTATAAATTTCTCAGTCAGCCATTCTCTGGCGGTGTTACAGGACGGGTTTATTTTAATTTAAAGCCGTTATGGGGAGTGTGGGATGTTTATATGCTCAATTCAGATGTTCTGCCCTCGAGGAGCTACCGAATCCTCAGGCTAACCTTTTGCTTTCCCTCTGTCCCCATCCCCACGCTGGGCCGCCCTCCTGCAGGTTCTTCCCTAGGCCTGGAGAAGGAAGGATGGCCATGTACAGCAACACGCAGCCTGAAAACGCATAGAGAAATATCAGAAAATGCTAATTCCTGGGGTGGAATTGGCCGGGATGCCGAATGACCGGCATTTACAGAAGAAGGAAAAATTTCAATCTTAAAAATAAGAGAAACCCCACAGTGGGAACATTTTAGTCTGCACATTGATGTTTTATTGCAAGCTGAAATTTGTGAGCAGTATTTGTGACACAGATTATTTAAATCTCCTCTCCCATTGCAGTGACACGTCCTCGCTCTGCTCCCCAGCTGCTTTTCCGCCCAAGGTGCTTGTGGGTCTGTGGTTTCGGTCTCCGTGCCCTTCAATGCCACGGGGGTGGGAGAAGCCCACCCGCTCCCCCCTCCAGGAGAGCATCCCTCGGTGTGTGGGCAGAGCCTGGCGGCAGTGTGGGTGAAGGACACCAGCTCCATCTCCAACTGCTTGCTGTATGCTCGCCGGGGTCAGTGCTGGGCAGCCCCGCTCCAGCACCAGCAGGATGCATCCCATCGTAGGTGGCTGTCGTGGCTGGGTACTGGCAGTAGTGTGGAGAGGGCTCGTTGTACTGCTGGGAGGATTTTCAGGCTTGGTTTTGCTGTGATTAGTTACAAAAATAAAACAAGTTATTTGGAGAAAGGAAGGTGAGTGCAAGCTGAGGGCTGCTGGGCTTGGAGTCCCAGCGACTGAAATCCCAGATGCTCCCGACTCCATGGGGATGCCGCTGGCCCCTGGTGCCTGCATGGCCCAGGAGCTTGGTGGTGCTGCCAGCCGGGAGCGAGGACTTCACCAGGGTACAAGGAAACGTCTGCTTCTTGGTGAGCTGGAAAAATAAGACCATTTCTTTGACTGACCAGAGCTCAGCCTGTCCTCTGCTGGGTTCTACTTGCCTAGAGAGCTCCTGGGTTGGAAAAAAAATCAATGTACAGGGAGGCAAACCATTGGGGAGCCACCCTGGGGTCTTTGGGGATGAGCAGGATGTTGCTGAGCACTGCTGCTGCTTGCTGGGAGCCACGAGCAGCCAGGAAGGCAGAACCCAGCCTGCACTGACCCACCACAGGGCCAGCACCCACGCTCAGCATCCCACGGCCAGGAGGCAGCAAGCGCAGAGCAAAATTGCCTCCGATCTCTCCTTGCTGGTCCTGGGGTACCACCAGCCACCTAAAGCAGTAAGTGCTCTCTCTGAGTGCCTACAGAAAGGTATACGTTGAAAGTTAGAGTGTGCAATCAAGAAACCAAGTACACCAGGTGGAAACCACCAACCCGAGTTATAATTCAAGCTGAATTTCTATTACACAAAGAATTTTTAAATTATGGAGCAGTTTCCAGAGTCAGCAATAAAAAGCAGTGCGTATCAGCTCAAGGGAAGATCGACAAATTTATGGAAAATGAGGAAACCTGAGAGATAGCCACTGGCTGGATTTATGTGGTTGGGAATAGATGCTGAGATATCAATTTGTCCGTATTACTTACTGTCACAAATGTAGATTTAGATGGACCATTGCTTCTGGCTCTGACATACCTATACTTTAGCAAAAAACAATTAGCTTCCATAATACAGGAAGAAACAACGGAATGATAAAATCTAACTGTATTGGAAACAAGCTTTCTGTATGAAACTTGTGGTTTGCTGTCCATTTTGTTAGACTTAATCTTCTCTCTACAGCAGGGATTTTTTGGCAGCTCTGGTGATTCCGCATTATGTTTGTGTATGTTTTGCCGTAGGGTATAACCTCATTTTGTTCCCAGTTTCGACACAAAGGATGGAATAAGTGAATATGAATGTATGCAAAGTATACACACACAGATGCATACACTTACACACGCACACACACAAATATATATAAAAGTTTAGTAGTAGGTATTTGTAAAACCAGATGATAACAGATGGTTCTGTGACACTGCGAGCATCCTACAGACTACCAACAGCAATTTCATAGTGTGGATAAGCTTAAATATTTTTAAAGGGAATCTTCAGAGACTGTAGCATACCATATTCTGGTATAATGAGTTTCTGACTAGATTTCCTTGTGTTTTTTCTAATGCAGCCTACTATATTCTTTTCCTTTCAAGCCTTACTCTTGGATGACTATTAATGAAGCAGGAACTCGATTGTTCTGGTCCATCTTTCTTAGGTAATTTCAAAGCACTGATGTTTTGAGTGCTCTGGTCTACTTCAAGCCAGTCCTACTGCTGCAAGGAGGACATGCGTGATGTGGCCCTGGCCCGGCCACCGGCCAGCAGCAAGCGCCCAAGTGGTGTATCTAACCCAGACCTCAGGCTCCACGTGGGATGTCGGTGTGACGTCTTGAGGACAGAAGGGTTTGTGTTAACAGGTCTAACTTCAGATAAAGCCGTATGCACACAGGATAGCCTGGAGCTCCATGTGGAGAACCACAGGCACTGACCTGTACTCTGAATTTTCATGCAAAATATTATGAAGATAACTAAAAGCGTTTCTTGGGATGACTGGGCATTAGAGTTGGAGAGTTCTTCCAGAGATATTAAACCTTTCCTTCCATAGCGCCCTTTGGAGGGATGCTTACAAATACTCTTCAGGGACATATATTCATCACAGACCTTGGTTTTTATTCTTTTCTGTTAACGAATTATTATTTTTTTAAGGTATAGATTATGAAATCACATTGACCGATTTCTGAATGTCGCAATACATGCTTTTTTCCATCCAAGACAATAAAACGTATCACAAGTGCCTTTTTAATGAAAGAGAAAGCAAGGCCTTCACGTCCTGCAACATCTGCTGGGAACATAATCTAAATTGAAAACGTATGCTGTTCATGTGGGGAGGGAGAGGGAGAGGTCTTCCAGTGACAGGAAGTATCCAAAAAAGTTAATGCTGAAATCAGTAAAAAAATCATGCGTGACAGGAGGAGAATGAACACACAACTTACCTTTCTTTTTTTTTTTGGGGTGGGGGAGAGGGGGAGGCGTGGAGGAGGCTAAAGACAAGAGAAGGATGGGGGAAGTGAGGAAGCAGGATTATCTGTGTATTGACAGAACTGTTTATTTGCTCCTGGCAAAAATAAATCCCAGCATCTATTCCCTCTAGCTTTTTCTTATTTATAAAGATGGAAAGCCTAATCTGTTGCCAAGACCCATTATCCCTTGACTTGTGTCAGACAGTATATCTTGCTTATTGAATGAGGGAATACTGTGTGTTTTATGAGGACAGAAGGGAAAAGAGATGTTCAATCTTGTAACCTTCCCCTATTTATTAGTGTGTACAGTTACCACGACTGCCAAAATGAGAGAGCTCATGTTTTAGCCATAGCAGAGCTAGGCAAATAAATAAATAATATCTATTGAAAAATAATGAAATTGCCCTGTACTCAGCCACCTGTGAGGAGCTGGGAAGGTTCTGTGATGAGGTGCACAGCATTTCCGAAACGCTTCTGGTTTTGATGTGTCATGCAGTTTATCTTTGTCTTTCCAGATAGGAAGAGGACTGGTTAGCTTGATGGTACCTGTGCTAAGTTTCAAAACATTCCTCATGTGTGCTTTATGCCTTGCCTGTGCTCAAGCATCTCTAAGTACTTCCAGTCTCCTCATAAATACACCTTTGTATTCTGCCTAATATATAAACATCACGACCCATGTCTGAGAATGTTGGGAATTTTATTAGGTTCATAAAGTTTTAGTTGCGGTCTAGCCCAATGGGTCCAAAGTAAATAAACACAGAGACCAAAAAGAGTAACAATTTCATACCTATTTCTTTTCCTCTCCCTGGAGAGTTTCCCCAGTACCAGTGAAGTACTTGCCGCAGTGGTTTCTGTGGCTTGCTATCAAAGCGTCTGCAAGCCAGTAAGCAAGAGGCAGATACAGAGAGGAAAGCTGTGAAAGGTAACTGAAATGGGCCTATTCGTACATGTCACCAATTTCCTCGGTTTCTTTCCACCTTAAGGACTGAGAAAAAATTGTGAATTATTGTGAATGACTTGTGACATTCCCCTGTTGCTGCACTGAGTGAAGCTGCTTGGTTGGGACAGCTTCATAAGCCCGATGGAGCATGTAAACAACCAGCATGGCCAGATGAAAACCTCTCTCTAAGAGTGTAGTCAGACCTGACTCTTGGCCTGAGGTCTTCCTCTGGGGTGGCCCTTTCTCTGGCTCTGCACAGAGCGCTGTGGTTGCTCCTCCCTTAGCACAGAGCTTGCTTTGCCTACAGCACCCACGGTTGGCAGCTAAGGTGGATGCAATGGTACAGAAAAGAAGCTATCAACGACACCAGCATTTTAACCTGAGCTATGGGTGAGTGCGGTCTTTGTTTCAGGATATTATGCTCTGTGGATAGTTCAGTCATCTCTCGCTCAGCAGAGCCACCATGCTCTCAGGGTACAAATGACAGACGCTGTCATTTCTGCTGTCTTTGTGGAAAGGTGTTGCGTTATCATGAGACAAGTGCCATGAAGCCATCGTGCCTTTTAGAAAGACTCTGGGGTGAACCTTCAGCCTGTCAGAAAAATGTAGCCCAGCAGACTTTTTAAAACCAAGGGATGAGCAAGCCAAGGCTCACACATATACAAGTTTTTGCACATCCATTGCAGGAGCACCATAGCCAGAGACACCACTTTTTCAGGAAGAATTGGGATGTAAAACTTTAAAGATCAAGCCCCAGAGAGCTTTCTGTTTGTTTCCATGCACTACACTCATTCTGTTTCAAGGATATTAGAAATTTTTTTCTGGAATGTAGCAAATGGCACAATACATATTACAGATCCCATTTCTAGTTAGCTGCAAAGCTTACACTGCATTTGGGGGAGACAGAGGCACCTTTTTATTGTTCAAGAATTTTTACAAAGGAAAAGTTTTTTTTAGCACAGATAACTGTAGCTGAGCTACAATTACAAACCAAATAAGACCATTGTATTTATTTTTTTTGCAACTCCCAACTACACAGCTGACACTTAGGTTTGGTTGGAAATTTTTCAGCAAATCAAAATTTTGTTGGAAACCTTCCCACAGCTTTCAGGGTCCAAGATACCCAGGCTCTTGAAATGCCTTGGATTTGACAGACTTCTGCAAGCTCGAAGGTGAGTTCCTGCCACGTATGGCCGGAGGTGGGAGCTGCCAGGCCCTTAACCCTGGGGCAGATGCATCTACAAGGAGGCAGGAGAATGTTTTCATCTGGGCTGAGGAATAATGAGTGTCCCCATCCTGCTCAGTGGTCAACTCTGCTGGAAAAGAGTGGGCTGTACAGGACCAGTCTACGGACCAGCTCTAAGAGGGGGAGGGACAGACATGGAACCCAGATGGAGGTAGGTGCCTTCCTTCAACAGGGTATAGATGTTGGTTACACCCTGAACGCTCATCTCACTGATGTGCACTGGGTGGTTTCCACTGTCCCCTGCTCATCCTGCTGGTTCCCAGCACCCAGGTTGGCATGGGAGGCAGAGTGCCTGCCCAGGGGTATGCCTTCCTGGGCCCCTTCAGGCATGGGAGGTGAGGGAGGCATGCTCGCTTCCCCCTCGGCTCAGCCCCAGCCGGGACGAGGTGGAAGGGGGTGCAGCCAGCACCGAGCCCCGGGGCAGGCAGACCCCTTGCTGCCACACAGCTGGGTGATGCCCAGCCATGTGTCCCTGTGGACTGGCAAGGCTCTGCCTGCAGGCCCCCCGTGAGCTTGTAACCATCGCTAAAACCTTCTGTATCTCTCACCCTTTTTTTCCTTTTTTTTTTTCCCTTATGCAAGTGCAAAAGCCCAAAATTACTAGCGTTCTTTCCAAGGCAATGACCACAAAACAGAGACTCAAACCCACAGAAATGCTTTCTTTTAAAAATTACTCACATTTCATCAAGCTTTGCTTATACCAAGGTGACACAGCCAAACCCACTGATGGTTCAGCTATGTGGCCTGAGAAATGCAACTGCATTAACAAAGCTGCTCTCAGATGTAGAGCAACACTTTTCATCTTCGTTAAAATACCACATTGCTACTCCATTCCTAGCCTGTCAGCATCCTTTCTCACTGGCCCTTCTGCCTGTCCCACTGGAAATTAGGTGTGTGTTGCCAGTTTCCTTACAGCTGTATAAGCTAAATATTCACCCCAGAATGCCTTAGAGATGTGGGGAGAACTGCTTCTTTGCTCTTCCTTTTTCAGAAACCCAACTAAATCTCACTATTGTGCAAGTGACTTTTTTCTTTTATTAATAACACTATATTTCATTTCATCCTACACAGCAACAGTTGCAGGCGGCTGCCCAACACTTGCACTCTTGTGAAGGGAAAACAAAGCAAAGAGAGGATGTACCTGGAGGGGGATCATGCCCTGCCCCAGCTGCTCACACATGCGAGACAGATTTTTTCCAAGCACAAGACCTGGTCAAGATGACTGCCTTCTGCACCCTTGGAAATGCCCCTCTTTGCCTTGCAAGTATTTGGAAACTCGGCTTCCACTACTGCAAACGTAGTTAGGGACTCGACTGGTTTTGAGCACTGGCATTTCACCCGAATGAGTATATCAATATCATTGGTCAGTGCTGTGACACACTCAGGGGTGGGACAGATGTACATACCCCCCGGGGTAATGAAGTTTGAAGGGAAGGGTCAGTTTCTTCTACCCTGTCCCGAGCGGAGCTGAACAGTCTCTGACGAATGAAGAGGGACTTGCACAGAAAGCGAGCAGGATCTGGCACACAGTTTTGTTGCTCTGCTTTTGGCAGTTTAGCAAGAAACAACCTCAGTAGTCCAGCAGAAAGCTAAGCAGTTATATACTAGCTCAACATCGCTGTCCTTGGGGTATCCTGCTTATTGAAACAGATAACATTTTAGAGCGCATAGTTTGTGCGACAGCTGGGAAAGGTAATGCTGAGATCATTAGCAACTGCTGCAAGGCTTGAAGAAAAATAATGGCTGGCCACAAAACCCAGAAAGTTCTACAAATTCTGCAGTTAGGTGCAGGTCACCTGGGTCTACGAGATGCAGGATGTGTGCCATGGGGACCAGAGACCATATGGGGAGAGGCAGGAAAGGCGTAAGATGCTTGGCACAGCACCTCAGTTCTTCCCTGGGGATGTGCTAGCGCTGACCTCCTGGAAGCAGAGTGGTTGCACTGTTTGGATGCTTTGGTGCAGCCCCCAGAGTCACCTGATACTGTCTGTGTTTTCAGTCTCATCCTTACCCCCAGCGGATAAGAAATCTTGGAGATAATTGGCTCTTCCAGTGGCCTGTAACGAAAGCAACATTCTTCCTTCACAGAGGTGTCTTTATAAAGCAGCAACCAAAGTAGATGATGTGTACAGCTGTGTCCTATTTCAAAATGTGCTATAAAAAATATGAACATAAGGAGCAGTTTAGATGACTATTTTTGCCATTGAATACTTCAGATCAGCTGTTATAGCTATGAGAAGAAACTCTTATGTACTGCAAGATGCTGCCCATGGATTATATAACAAGGAACAAATGATAGATTTGTGTTGAAAGCCATGGACGGAGATTCAGGAGGAAAGGTTCAGCTGCTGACCTCTCCAGAGGCTTCCTTTGTGCCTTAGTTCTCCACCTGTGAAACAAGGAAGCAGTACTCAAGGGAATGTAGGGAGAAGCATATCCTTACAATGTAAGACTAAGCTTAAGGTTTTGGTGAAGTAAGCACTAGCATTTATCACAGTTCCAATTATAAAACCTGTCCAAATAGCACACAGATGCGAAAACGACAGGAACAGCATTTTTGCATAAGTAGAAGAAATGTTTTCCTGTAAGCAAAACAGAAACCATCAATAGCTGCCATGTCGTTATCTCAATGTGGTGAAACCAGAGGTGCAGTTTATCATGGAGGAAACATGTCAAAATCCTTTCATAGGTGGAAAATTTGTTTTTTTAATTTAGTGAGTGATTAGAATCATCAAACTGTAGAAAAAACATAGACTGGAATGGGTGTCTGGAGGTCCTCTGATCCAACCCTGTGCTGACTTCATAGTTAGATGAGGTTGCACAAGGTCGTGTTTGGTGAAGCTTTGTGTCTCTCCGAGAACGGGCGTGCTCAGCCTCTCTGGACAACCCATTCCTGTGCTCAACTGCCCCCACGAGAAGAATGCTGTTCCTTCCTTCTTCGGAGAGACAGGTAAGAAAAGACCTATTTCCTGATTGCCAGCAAGCCCAGCTGTAAGCTGGACACTTCACTCTTGAGGCATGTTAAAAAGCAGGTAGCTGTGCACATGCATAGAGACAAAGACTTTTGCTTTCTGGAGCTTGGCCTGCTCTAGTGTCGAGCGATTCTTGATGAAGGCTGGGACCAGACTCTCTGCTGATTTTTTCAAACTTTTGGTGAAGTTGTTCTTTCTGTTTATGATTTTTTAAATGATAATTCAATCGTAAGACTCATTAGCTGCTTGCTTTGAGGGTTGGGATTATGTTTGGGTTTTTTTTTGTTTGGGGTATTGTTTTTATTGATTGTGACATTTGCTCAGCAAACTTACCTAATTTTGCTTTTAACACTGTCAATGGGAAATAAAATCACTTTAACTGTAAGGTCTCACAAATTGCAGATGTGTCGCTCTTGACAGTTGTAGACCTGTGAATAAATTCTTCTGGTGGGACAACATGTAGTGTGAGATAATATAGGAGATACTGTATAATAACCATTATAGAGAGGGTAGGATGAGAGTGAAAGCGGTAGGAGTTTACTAGTTTTGAGTAGCTATTACTGGCACCTTGGTTCAACCTAGCTCTAGCAGGCTGAACAGAAATTATAGGATCAGAAAATACCAGCATGAAAGACACAGATGAAATGAGACTACGAGCAAAATTTTAGTAGAATGAATGTGAACATTAAGTAGTCACTAAATGTTAAATTTTGTCTTATTTTGAATAAGGGCAGATGGGTATGATCATATCCAATTGCCTTCTATAGATTAAGATATTTTGTATTTTTGCTGAATATGGTAAAAGGTGCGCATGGCCCCTTGATGGTGTTCCTCTGTTCTGGGATCCCTCTTCTTTTATCCCTACCTTGTAGTTTTTATCAGCTTTTCAAGGCAAAATTTTATGATGTGGACAAAGAATGGTATATAACCTGACACATAGAGATTGTTGGGTTTTTCTCCTGATTTGTAAGGGAACAGCGTGCAGTATAATTTTAAGGTCTACAGATAGAAGCTCACTTTAACATAAATACAAAGTAATCCTGATAATTCATTGACAAACAGCATCAATTCCTTTTTCTGTGAGCATCAGTCATTAGCAAGTTTCTGGATGCTACTTAGGCTGCAGCAGCATGGGGGAAAGGAAATTTTCTTCTGTCATTTTCATTGGCCTTCGATCACAAGTTATGAAGGCATTACTTTCTGGTCATGAATTTTGTTACGTATAAGGTTGTCAAATATTTTGAGACTTGGTGATTGATGTTTTCTGAAAAACATAGAGCTTTCAGACAGCTGGGTTGTTTGGGGCTGGAGGAGCTAATGTAGAGGAGAAGGCACCAATTTGGGGAGAAATCTGTGAGAGATATGGTCTGCATATGAAGAGGACAAGCTACTGGCACAAGAATTATAATATTATGGATAGCTATATAAAATACCAGATGTGGAGAAATGGAATGCCAAAAAAGCCAACAAGATCTTGGTGGGAAGCTTTTGGCATGTCAACATTAATGATCGAGCAAGACACCATGAGAAAGGAAATTTTTTCCAGGAATCGAAAACCAGGGATGTGGTTGCTGAAAGCAAGAATTTCAGAGAAAATGTCAGATAGAGATGTACAATGCATTGCTGGAAAGCTTAAGCTTTAAAACATTTGAGTAAGGGCATTCCAGTTTAGAAGTCATTGTGTTACGGATAATAACCTAACCAAGAGAATCCCAAACAAATGGGAAGTGATTGTGGCATTCCACTGCATGCTCCAGTGCTACTGCCACAACACAGCAGAATCTCTGTGGGCAAGGACTGGGTGAGGGGTTTGCCTGTGAGGATGTGGTGTGCCCAACTTAAGGGAGTGAGGCAGGCGTGTCAGCCCTTAACAGGAGACTGCTGTAGGCCTTGTGTTCTATAGGCAAGAACACCTAGGCATAGCCAGAATGAGCAGGAATGTCTTCTACCAGTGACAGACCACTACATGAACATCTTGGCTTATTCACAGTTCTCACCAACGAGGTACCACAGAGATATTTTTGTTGGGGTAACCCTGTTGGTTCTGAAATGCTGCTTCTTTCTGGGATGAGAGTCCAGTTATTGGGTATGTTTCTAATGTACTTAAGGCAGTCAGTTTTCCCACACTGTAATATTGCGGTTCCACATTTTTGGTAGTAACCAGTCAGATGTGTTATAATTATGAATCAGACATTGGTTTTAAGGCTTGCAGACCTCTCTCATAAAGCTTTAATTTCCTCAGCCATTCGCAATATTCATACATCTGTCACATTCGCAAGGTATCTAGACAGGGTACCACCAACTACCAAGGCTGTTCCAGGCACAATAATGTATTATGTCTGCGGATTGTACCTAATTAAGCTCTAAGTAGCGCTTGACAAGTCACTGGCACGCGATCCAAGTCTTTTCTATTTATCAGGGGTACAAGTGGTTTGTGGTCAGTGAAAAGTTTAAATGACTCTCTGGAAGAGCATTTTTATACATTTTTCACATGCTTCTTTCACAGTGAGACACTCCTCAGTCTGCAGAGAGTGATTTCTATCTTCAGCGAATGTCTGGGAGCAGTGTGCAGCAGCCCCGCTGGTCTGACCAGGTTGCGATAATTCAGTAACCTGCAATGCAGTTATAGCAGACGGCTGTGAGTAGTTACAGGAAGGGACTGGTGTGCTTCAGGTAGGGCTTCTGCTCAGTTGAAAACATGTTCTCGTATTATGTTTAAAGATCAGGTGCTTTTATTTTCCAGGAGTTCATTCCAAGGATATATTCTTGCCATTCATAACCCTGCATTCATTTCACTTTGACATACATGCAGGAGTTTGCATTAATTTATTACTTTCTTAGGCCAATCTACCTTTTCTCAGTCTGCCCTTATGCCTAGTTTTCATGCATGTTGTCTCAGTAGTTCAGCTAGTTTTGCTGTAGCCCAATGCGTATTGCATTTTAGACCCGAATACCAACTGTCTCTGGAAATCTAGACCAGCTTTTATCATGTTTCTCTTCTTAATGGCAATATCCCAGGACTTTGTCTATACAAGCAACTATCCCTTTCCAGGTGCTGCAGTAGCCTTGTCATTTCCTTTGGAATATATTGGGTGCAGTAGCGATGCCAAAAGGAAGTCTGCGGAAAGATCACCATCCAAAAGGCATAATAAAAGTAGTTAACTTGGCGCCATCTGGGTGTAGAAGAATCTGCCAAAAACCATTTGCGGCATCTAAAAGAGGAAAAAACTTGGGCATTCATCTTGGAAAGATGTCGTCCATCGCGGATAGGATGGCACTTCTCTCCAGCACTTTGTTTCGTTGATTTAGGTCAAAGGATATGCTGACTCGTCCGTTTTTGTGAAGGCCTAATAAACGCTGGTAAACACCGTTCAGCGGGTTTGGCTATATCTTCTGTAGCACTGACAGGGCTTGGACTGTCTGCTCCTGCTCTTTGCTTGGGAAGCATTGAGCTGAATGTGTTGTGTCTGTCTTGAGACCGTAAGGAGCTGTATTGCATTGTGCAGTAGGGAGATGAGCTTAGTGGTCGTTGTTCCTCCAGTGCTTTTATGTTGGGTTTTTTTTGACTGATGTAGAAATACCATCAGCCTGTCTTACTGAACAGTTAATTTTTGAACCCCTGGGAATAAACACAGCACCTCGAATGTCCTGTAACATTGCACATGACTACAGGTCTTAGTGGCACGTATGCTCACCCATGAGTGCAAGTGACCTAGTCACTCGTTACTTGGTTTCAACAAATTCTTTCCCACTTCTCATTTCTGAATGCTGTCCTATGTCTCCCCCTCTGGGACTTTCTTCTTGCTTCTCCTTTGCCTTCAGACCCAGGAGACTGCTTTCTACCTATTTGTTGTTCTGCTCCAATCTCTAAAAGTCTGAGAGGACCTTACTCAGCTTCTATTGCCCAATCTACTTCCCTCCATTCCTGCGGGAGTGGACACCACCAATGTGGTCTCAAGGCCTCTGTTGACTGAAGCTCTCCTGTATTCCCCCAGAGATGTTGTTCTTCCACTAGAAGTCTGTCCCACTGTAGCAGAAAATGGAGGTGTGAGGGTTCCCAACGAGCTTTCAGCACGGTCGGTGAATAGCTAGCCAGGGCATGAGACCCTCAAATGCATGTGCATTTTTCCATTGTTTTCCCCACAAAGAATTAATTCATGTTGCAGAAAACTACTGTAAAATTTCTTCCATTTCCTCCTGTCTTTTTACCCTGTGCAGGAAGGTGGGTAAGCCGTGAGTGTGCACACTTTCGGCTGAGACTTCACAGCCAATAGCACTGCCAAAAGCCAAGAGTTGTCATAGTCAGAACGTGGGGTTTTAAAGAAAGAGAGCTGATATTGATTGCTATGGATTCTACTTGACTAGAGCAAGAGGTGTGGTTTTGAGAAATCATCATGCCCTTTTAAAAAGGTCAAACCTCAGTCTCATTTTAAAGCACTTAGGATTGACAATCATTCCTGAAAGTGTTGACTTAAGCTGCTGCTATTATACAAAAGGCATCACAACTTGTTTGACCCTTGGAACTGGAATTTTCTTCTACCTCCAAGTTCCAGACCCACATCCTCCACACTTTCTTCATATCACCCTCGTAAGTACTTCCAGTTTGACTTCTCACTGAATAAGGGATCTAGGAGTTGGCCATATCTATGCACGTGTGTGTTCCTGTCTGTAGCCATAATTAGGATCTACATGGGCCAGTATATACATGTATATTATTGTTATTTTTGCCTGTGTGAGTCTACAAACTGAGATGCTGTTGTTGCTGGAACCAAGAAGGAGAAAGATGAAGTTACTGTAGCCAAGTAGAAACTGCAAAATATGGGAGTGTCCCTCCTGGGGTAATATGCATAGGAATATGATACTAGAAAACACAGGGAAAGCTAGGTAGCTAAGAGACACTGAGTTCTTTTCCTCTTCTTCTTTTTTTTTTTTTTTAATGTGAGAAAAAGAAAGAAAGAAAAGGTTGTAGTGGCCCCTTTCCATTGCTGAAACTCATGCCCCTCGTAGATCACAGGACTCTACACCACAATAAGCAACACTGAGTGCAGTGTGCTGTAAGTAATTTAAAAGCTGCTTTAAGAGAAGTGCATGCTTTTCATGTTTTATACATTTCCAAAACCATCAATCATTCTTTTCTATTTGCCTGTTCTGCACAATTAAAATTGAAAATTAAATGGACAGAAAGGAATGAATAGAACAATCTTTCCTTATTTTCTTTCTTTCCTTTCTTTCTTTCTTTCTTTCTTTCTTTCTTTCTTTCTTTCTTTCTTTCTTTCTTTCTTTCTTTCTTTCTTTCTTTCTTTCTTTCTTTCTTTCTTTCTTTCTTTCTTTCTTTCTT
>Ga0065711_1034410_pt1 | contig 23814 bp, 18 predicted proteins | sample Hoacrofraction12_FD_59098 | JGI IMG/M metagenome (GOLD analysis project Ga0065711, IMG submission 59098) | Hoatzin crop microbial communities from Cojedes, Venezuela - Epithelial fraction 12 v2 (version 2) | ecosystem: Host-associated > Birds > Digestive system > Esophagus > Crop | place...
GGGGCACAGAGGGGCGGGGCCGGGCCTCCCCCCGCCCCTCACCGCGCCCGCGGGCAGCTGCCGGTCCGGCCCCGCGCCCCCGAGAGTTGGCTGCGGGTAGGGCTAGGCTTAGGGCTAGGATTAGGGTCAGAGTTAGGCTTAGGGTTAGGCTTAGGGCTAGAGTTAGGGGGGCACCGCGGCTCCCTGCGGCTCGCTCGCCCATCGCTCCCCGTTAACACCGAAGTGGCAGGGCAATGGAGTGCGACAACGCTCGCCCAACAGCAGAAACAGCTCTCCCGAAACTGGTCCGGTTTGGCCCGCGCCCCGGCCCCAGCTCACAGGGCCGCTTGGCAGCCCAAAGCCCTGGGTGTTTTTCCGCGGGGCGGCAGAGGGACAGCACGGATCCCCAAAAATGTGCTGCGCTGGACGCTGGGCACCTGCAGCCATTTTTTACGTATGAACAGAAATATAATTAGTCAAATATTTAGCTCACACTAATTAATTTATTGCTGCATTTGCAATCAGGGAATGAACACACTCTTATTTGCTCAGGCAAGTAATCTTTACCCACCTCTGCCGTCAGGCTGCCGGACACGTGGCCGTTATTTGTCCTGGTGAGCGTTAGTCTGAGGCCGTGGCGACACCGGAGAGACACCGTCGCGGAGCAGTTCCTCAGTGCCACTCGCCAGCCGCCGCCGGCTGGCCCAAAATGTTCTCAAGGCAAGATGCCTTCTCAGCAGGGAGAACCTCTCTGCTGTAACAACACACCCAGACACCGGCCAGCAGCCTGCAGAAAAGAAGTTGCAGCATTTATCAGCCAGAAGAAAGGCGGGAGTCTAGGCTCCGCAGAGCTTTCGTTTTGTACCTGCAGGTAAACAGAAATTGGTAGCAACGAAACAGGAAGATTTGTCTTCAGAAGTCTTTTTTCTTACCAGTATACAGCTCAGGAGTTTACTATGCACCACAGATAACAATGATTGTTGTATTGTAGTATTGTATTGCTTAATATTATAAGCAATGATTATGTGTATTGTAGCCTAAGCTAACTTTGGTATTTACCCGTACTTTACTATTTCTCCCAAGAAAAAAGACACACCTCAAAGAAACAAAACAAGCTAGCTGTAAATTATTAGTATTATCATAATTCTATCTGCATTTAACATATTTTCCTTTGATCTGTGCAGTACGTGTGTAAGAGGGACTGGGACCTGCACCCCAGGATGTCAGGCCTCACAGACAGTGCGATGTGTTTTTCCACTTTGAAGGAGCCCCGAAGATGAAGAAGCCTGGTTCTGATCATGCAATAGATCTCCTGGATGATCCAGCGCAGATCAGTTCATTCATCCTTGATCTGCTTAATCCAAACCACTGCATGAAGTCACTAATGGTCCTTACTTGTAAAGAGATAATAATAAATCACCCAAAGTGTTGTGATGACCGAAGTTGTGAACCTGTTGAGAACTGCAGATCCTGGATGACAAACACTCTAAAGTCACCGATATGGATACCTACCAGTGTCTAACCGCAAGGCAGTGCTGAGCAGCAGGCTGCATATGTTGGGAAGGTATGGTCTGTGTTTATGCCTGTTTGTTTACATTATGCCCATAAGCCTGTACTACCAACATAACATTCGTGGTTTGAGGAGTACCACCTGTTCCTTGCTTTCTGCCTTGCTGCTCTTGACTGAACAGATGTCTTCTCCGCCCCATCCCGTGCATTCCCTCTGCACGCCGAACCTCCACCCTCGCTGCTCACCGATGGAAAAAACACCCATACCCTGGAAGCCCAGAATCCAGATGTAATCTGGCTGCTTTTCATACAGGTCCTCCATGACCGGCACGAGAGGCGTAACAACCCAGGTAACCCAGTGCACCCTCAAGAGCCAGCACAGACGAAAATGGTCGTTTCTCACTGCTGGGTACCTAGCAGGGGTGCAGGGCCCGGGGATCCCAAAGCGCCGCATCGCCCTGCCTAACACAAGGAAACGCTGAGTGGAAGAAAGGCCTCTCTTTCTTTCTTTCGTAGGCTGCGCTGAGGGGATTAGTCACTTCACAGAGGTTACCCAAGACCGCTGTCAGGTAGCAATAACTTTGATCGCCGAAAGCTGCAGTCAAGCTGATAAGCGGGAGCAGAGAGCGGGTATATCCCGTTTCAAATCCCTGTGTGTAAGCCCAAGGTCCTGATTATTATACTGTTGCTCTGAAAGCACCTACGAATTATTTCTCAGAAAAACCCCACATTTCAGTTTAACCTGATAGCATTTCCTTTTTCTCTCTTTTTTCCTCCTTTTGTATTTTTTTCTCTGTTTTAGACAGAAGTAGTACCATTATCTTCTTTGAACTGCGGAGCACCAGCAGCAGGGTAACAGGATAACAAGACTGCACACTACCTCAGGGAAGCAGGAGAATTTTTTCCTGGTGTGTGTCAAACACGCTTCTCTCCAGAGCCGTCCTCACTCAGCTGCTGATCAAAGCCCAAGTTCTCCGAACTAGTTAGAGTGTAGTCTTCTCAGTGCAAGGGCTGTAATTTTTATATCTGAGTCTTTAGGCACAAGTCCATCAGGGGGAAAAAACCCACCCTAATCTTTAATATTCTGTACGTGTGTATGCTCTGGGTCTCTAATTTTGTATTGTAGTGATTGGTAGAATTAGAAAATAATGACTAGACCAATTTTAAGGTCAAAGTCTCCACCCAGTTGTATTTCTACACTCACCTACAAATATCTTGGTTGCTGCAGAGCATTAATATCATGTGGACTGTGTGGCACAGTGTACCTTTCTGTATAATTTATAATTACGAAAAGAAAGGAAAAGTCCATGAACCACACAGATAACATCAAGAAAGGAAAGACAAGGGGAATACAGAAAAAGAAACTGTGAAGAAATATGGAGATGTGGAGCCCTTGAACTATGTCCAAAGTAAATAAACACTTTATTCCTTAGTCATGAAAACAACGTCGCTGTGAGGCTCTGAGCTCATCTTACCTTGTCTCCTTGTCTTTTCTTTGTTCTTAGTATTTCTATTTTTAGAATACACTCATAGTTGATAGGATTACGATATAACTAGGAATTTCTTGTGTCTCATTACCTTGAGACTGACTGCTGTAATAATGCACGTGCCCATTTGTCAATGTTTTGTCATGATTTTAGCAAACCATTCCATATTCTGAAAAACATGAGATACCAAATGGATTGCTTTGTAAGCAGAGTATCTTTATTGTCCCTTTCTGCATAGCCCATCGTGTTGTCTCTCTTGGTTAACTGATCAGGCAGGCGGTTACTCAGCAGACAATTTTCTCCTACAGAACTTGCATCCAAACTCAAATAACAGCTCCTTGGTGCTTCGGTGAACATATTCAGTGACATACTGCACTAACCAGTCAGTACAAGTCCCTCACTATTTTCATTATCTTTTATCTGAGGAGAAAAATACATAAAAAGACATATTAAATAAACATTCTCTCTCTGTATGTTCCTTTCCTGAGGAAAATGATCAAGTTTTTCTAAAAGCTTGGGTCAGTTTTATCTGCAGCTCCTTTGGTAGTACCTTTGAATGGCTTTAGTCCACTGGGCAGACAGTTAGCTTGCTCTCTTCCCTTTCTTCTTCTGTAATCTAAGCGCTTTAGAGTTAGCTTTGTTGTTCAACTAATTGTCTGACACTAAAACATTCAAAATCAGTCTTAGCACCATTTTTAACAGTGGGACAGCATTTCCTACCCTCAAGTCCTTACTTTGGGATCCAATTATAACATCAGATTGCATATTTTTATTGCAAGCTCAGCTGCCTTTGTGTCTAAGCTCCTTCCGAGGTCCTCCAAGAATTAGAGCCCTGTTGTGGTAGGCACGGTAACACATCTTAATAAGTTCAAGCCTGCTTTGCCACACAGAGTTAACCGTACGTCAGGGGGCACCAGGTATAGAAAGCGAGAGGGCTGGACTGGGGCAGAGGGCAGCAGGCAATCACCATAAAACCATGAGCCCGGGGTGCAAGATGCCTTCCGAGGAAAGCGCCCGTCGCCTGCACTGCCGCAGGTCCACCTGACCATCTCTGTGTCACCGCTGTCTCCTCTTTCTGCCTAACACAAACAGAAAGCGGTGTATTCCCCTTAGCATATACTTCCATTTCTACGAGCTGGGATCTGTATCTTCAGTAGATTCTCTCCACTCTATTTTTATCTCATTAGATTCAATGTATCTATCGATCAGATCAGATTATGTCCATAATATACACTGAAACCTTCTATCTTAAGTTTCAGCAATTTTTTATGGCTTCATTGTAAAACTCCAGAAAATTGTATTAATAGAAATGCTGACATCCCTTTAGCTGCAGTGACATTAATTGAAGCTACCATAATTTATCACCATTCTAAAGAATATAACCTCTAAAAGTACATTAAATAAGAGTGCATTAATGAACAATTATAGTAATCAATTTACCCTCCCAACATAGCTCTCTTAACTGCAGCAGAGGTTTGGAAAAAAGAAAGCCATCAACAACAAAAATGCCTGTGCAAGGCAGGAACCTTTGGCCCACACCATGAGGCAACCCTCTGCAAGGGCAGGTGTGAGCTCTTAGTCAAAGTCACTCCTAACACAAGTCAGTTTCTGTTTATTTATTTAGCCTTTCTGTTTATTTCTTTTACTCCTGGCTATTTTTTTCAGTCCCATTCCATTCTCGTTTGAATAGCCTATGCTATACACCAGCATAGGTTTGTTTAGTGGCTAGACACAAATACCTAATGCTTGTACACTTCTAGCATAAGTACATTTTTTAGCAAGTTTATCTATTAGGGGTTATAATAGGAAACAGGGTTCCTGTGCTAACACAACATAGGAACTTGGGTAACTTACTTAATTTTAGTAACTTGGTTCACTCTTTGCAGTGGGGAAAAAAAAAACACCTTCCATCATAGGAGTGTTATTTATTGAGTGAAATAATATGATCGTTGGACAAAGACAATTTGGAAATACTTTAAAAATGACAGCACTCACCACTCTGCAAAAGTAGTTATTGGTGCAAAGTATGGAAAGGGTGTTTCTTTGTAAGTCTTTATTTTAGGGGTAGGCAGGGGGAGGAGACGCAGTGTATTCTCACCAAACTTAAGAAGTAATTCCATGTGACTCCTCCCATTACGGAATGAACACAAACCAACTTAAACGCAAAAGAGGAATGAAACAAATCAATTTTTCAGAAACAATCATTATTTTTTACATTTGCTTGCCTCACTTCAAATCTTCATGCACGTCATCATTTCTTTGCTACTTCCTCATAAATGATCAGCACAGATGCTTTGTACTCGACCGTGTAAGAAGTTCCCTAAGTAGAATTTGAGATTTTACATACAAGATTGCACAAGTGTTAATAAAATCTCTGTCTGCTGGAAAACACCATTCATTAATCTCTTTACTGTGAAAATTGCACCCCCTGGGACGCCAAAAGAACTAGCAAAAACCTGTGCTATAGATGGGAAGTCCAGTTTTCCCACCTACTAAACACTTTCCGCCCGATTAAACTCGCCCGTAGACCAGACTTGGCAGCCTGTGGCTTTGCCCTCCTGAATCACACAAGGCCCCGGGTGGTTACGAAGGCCAAGGCAAGAGCCAGCCCTGAAACGCTTCAGCATCGACCCCTCCGGCTGCAACCCAGAAGCTGCGCAGCCACACTCTCGCTGCCCCGAGCAAACCCTCGGGCGTTCGGCCACGGCCAGACAGCCTACAGCCAGGAGAAGGCTTCTGGGTAATCTCACTCTGCACTGCTTCACATTTTCACACACATTTTATGAAGATTCAGCCTGAATGAGGTCAGTTATTGCAAGGTACAGTCAAAGCTATTTCAGGTCATCGTTTAAATTGTCTTGACCGAAGCCTCTTGTCCCCGTCCCTCGTGAAATTCCCCTTCATGAGCAGGAAATCTTGGCCGCCCCTTTGAGACAGCTCTGTCCGCTCTGCGCAGCTGGGGCCGAGACTGAGCTCTGAACCTAGTGAGCGCTGTGGGCTTCGCAGGGGTATAAGTACTCCATTTTTTTTTTTCCCAGTCACTGGCAGGGTTTGAAAATTGTGCACGGACAAGATTTCCAGCAGCAATGGGGAGCCAGGAGAGGCAGCACGGCCAGGGGCGAGCTTCAGGCAGGCAGGGCTGCGAAGGGTCCCCTCGCTCTCCCCACGCCTGGCACGCTGGGGCTGCGGCTGCCGTCCGACCACCACGGGAACTGCCACCCCAGCTCAAGGAAAGCGTTTGGCTCAAAGCACGCAGTTCTTAAGGGAATGAGACATTTTCTAAGAGAGATTTGCTGGTTCCTTAAATTATTTTGCAGCTAGTTTAATAACTGCTGTGCTAGAAGCTCTGCAGGCAGTAATTATTGCTCCATTTTCTTCTATTAAGCAGTCCTGAACTGAGCCACGAAAATTGCTTTGAAATCACAGCAGACAAAGAGGAAACTTTTGGACATCATTTATTCTGGGATGTTCCAAACCAAAGCTGTCTTCCAAACCAAAAAAGAAGTTCAGCCCTGCCAAGTCCTTAATGACTGAAATGAAGAAAGAGACCACAAAACTGAATGAAAAAGATGACTGAAACAATTTTCCTACTCTGAAAAAGCCTTTTTTGGAGTTACTGTCAGAAGAAAATGAGGGAGCAACAAAACCCCTTAACACATGGCTGATGTATCTAACCAGAGGTGACTCGCAGAGGCCAAGCATTTGGAAAGCAAGCGGTGCCGGAGTTTCTCCTTGCTGGGAAATAACTCGTGTGTGGACGTTGCATTTCAGAAAATAAAGCCTTACTGGCATTTCCAGAGAAATTTCCTACCGTGTGAGCGCAAGAATCTTCTTAAGAGCATCCACTATGTTACACTTTTATAACATAATTGTAACATAATAACCCAGCACTTAAGCTTCAAGTCCTTGCAGACTCATCGTGAAAAAACATCTACCAGGTACAGAACGACACTATTATTTATAGCACAGAAGCACCAAAGGGCTCGCTCAGCCAGGATCAGGTGCTTTTGAGCTCGACACTATGACAACACAGAGCAACAAAGTCCCTCAACCTTACATCTTGTGTCTGGCCTGGGATGGAAGGTATGTTTTAAAACTCTGTGAATGTGATCTGACAAATGCTGTAAAAAGTTGTTAGAAGGACCAAAGTATATTCAAAACACAAATGTATCCAAGCTCTGGCAAATTTGGAGTTTAAATCTAGTCTGAAATATGATGCTGTGAACATGAAAAAAAGACAACAGCAAACCAAGTTGTACGATTGGGAAAGCCAGCTGGGAACAAGCCTTCATTTTAGCAAATCCTGTGAAACATTCGTTACGAAATATAAAATCATCTGTCCTTGCCCCGAAGTAGCAATCACCAGCTGGCAACACATTGCCAGCATCAGACCAGAAATGGTCCTGACAAGCGATGTGACAAGGGGGAGTACAGTGGAAGACTGGTTTCAGCAACTGGATGGCGTGCTAGCGATGCAAATGCTCACAGGGAAAGTTTTGCTGAAGTTACTAAATACAAGAGCAGAGTTCCTAGCAAAGACCCCTGCGGGCTCACCCTCCACCCCCCTCCCTTCATTACTGTGTTTGTTTAAAGAGTTTGTGTGCATTAAACTCCCTGAGACACTGTTCCTTGGACTCTCTGGGTGGGATTCAACAAGCATGTAGACATCCCCTTCATGCCAGGGACCCTACAGCCCCAGGCAGCCCTCTGTCCTGTGCCTGTGCACGTTTCTGCTCTCCTGATGCAGCCAGCCCTGCATCTCAACCTGCCCTCAGCCAAGCTGGTGGCACTGGCCAGGAGAGGTGCCTTTATTCCTGTTTGATCTATCACGTTCGTTCACTTTTTCTTAAACAACCATTAACTTCTTTGTTTCATATCTTGAAGTGTGTCCACCCTGCCTATGTGTGGTACTGAAGCCCACACCATACTATTTAGTAGTATTTCTTTCCTCGGGAACTGGGAGAGTTTGCTCGTCCACAGAAAGAGCTTTGCTATTTTGAGCGTGGAATGAGGCGCGTGGCTGCTCCTGGAGGTCCCACTCCAAAAAAGAGAGTAAATCAAAACCTTGGATGTCTCCCAGTGCAGTGCTGAGCCCAAAGGGGTCTTCTTTGCCAAAAAGCATCAGCGAAGTCTCAATTATGTGTTCTTACTATAGCACAGAGACAGCTATTAGAACCACAGGCCCTGAGATGTATGTTACGAGATGCCCACAGCCAACCACTCTGACCAGGACTTAAGCAGATGTGCTGCGAGTGAGCCTGCCTCCAGCTGTTTCTGTGGCATGGTCTGTAGGGAGCAGGAACAGCTCCACAGTGACCAGCTGACACTGCCAGGAAACCAGGCAAGCTCTGGGTACATCAGCATCTCTTCACATCCTAACATCTGGCTGTTTCCCTATGCTCTGCTGCCTACCTCCATTTGTTATTTCGTGTCAGGTAAAAGCTCTGGGCCATTTCAGTCCTGTGTTTCAGCAGTGCCCAGCACCTCAGGTGCCAAAGAATGCAACTCCTCCATCCTACGATTACACCAAGAGTCATGAATAATAATACCAAGGATACGTGTGTCTTTGTTACAACTGCAGGACAGTGAGGCTTTTTGTCCTATTTCTTCTTTATACCTCCTTGGACACAAATTGTAACTACAGCAGGTCAAAAATACAAAACAAACTTAAAGATCACAATTCTTAACTTAGATGCCATTAAAATATTCTGCCCACCTCGAACAATAGATGACTCGTTTGTGAAAACTGGTGATTTATTTATAAAGATGCAAAGTGCAAAGCTGCACTCGGATCTCGGAGCGAGAGAGTGAAACAAGCAGTGTGTTACGAAACCCTCTGCCGACACCCGCAGAAGATAACGTGTGCGGCAGAGGGAGAAATACAACAGGCAGAACATCCCGAGCCTTCGAGCAAAGCAGGGAAGGGTTTCTTCAGGCTCCTCCATTCCTGCCAGAAATAAACCACTTGAATAGCTCTTTTTAAAATAGCTGTTGGCCTCATATGTAACATCATCAAATGCCCCAAATCTTCCAAAAGCCCTTCCTCTGTTTTCCCACTCCACCTCTTTTTCCCACAAAAGATGAAGCCTGGGTTTGTTCTTAGGAATAGCAATCAATAAACAGAGGCATAGTAACACTAGCAACAGGAAAGAAATGTTACCAAATTTGAGTATGAAAAATGAAGGAAAACAAAATCTTTTCAACAATGCCTGAGGAAGCCTACAAGCCCTAGGGCTGATCCAGAAACCCTGTTAATCTGAGGATTGCTTTTCACCTTTAGGACATACTTTCAAATTCAGCCAAAGCTGTCACTAATAATTAAGGTAATACTAATTTTTGGGTGCTCTCCCCTATATACATGCAAGATTACAGCATTCCAGCATCAAATTTCTAACTAAACCTCACAACTTTATTTGTAGAGTATTTATGTGGGCGGTCAAGCAATTCAGATGCTCTCTGCATTCTCCTTACAGGGCCTCCTCTCCAAACACTAACCGTGCCCAGCTTGGTTTCTGTGCTGAGCTCTGATTTTTTCCTGCTCTTCACTAGGTGCAGTGAGAAGGGAACAACCAGGGAAGCGGTGAGGATCCCTGATTCACCACCCCCGGCCTGACAGCAGCAGGAGCATCTCTGCATCTCTCACAGACAACAGGCACAGTGGGATGGCACCAGCCCACGCCATGGCCTCGCTAGGTTTGGCCCCAGCTGATCATGAGAGTCTTTACCAGAGCTAAGCTTCTACTTTCTCTTCCTTAGCAGGAATTTTCCATCAACTGCTTCAGCTGGAAACCATCCACCTTCCTGCACCACAAAAGGCAGAAAGTGGCTACGGAGAGCGAGCCCCTAATGCTACACCAAGCTTTACACTTGCTGGATGCCCCAGTAACTTTGCCAGTCTCCCTCTGCTGCGGGCAAGAGCAGCTTAGGGATCTCAGATCTGCAGGGTCTCAGAACCACCAGCAGATCCAGCCGCTCACTCTCCCACCAGAGAGACAAAGCAGCTGGAGGAGCTGTTCCTGTCGGCACCCATAGCTCTGCTGCGTACAAAGTTTCCAGCCTTTGCAGACTGGCACAAAGCAGCTTTTCACAGAGGTCCAGATTGCCCCCCGAGCCTGTCCCTTCTTTATTTATAGGAAGGCTCTTAGGTTTAGTCTGGGGAAGTCTGCAGATTGCCAGGGGGCTCTGGGGGAAGAAATTTGTGAAAGAACGTACGTTGCAATACATCCTCAGAAAGCTCTGCTTTCCAACTCATTTAATCTTCCCTAGAAATTAACTTCGCAGTCCCAGCTCCTCAGACTGTGAATGCTTTATCTTCAGACAATACTTGCCCTTTACGACCTTGGTGATCCACTTTGTTCCTGAACAGCTCAATTGCTTTGGATTTGTAGAGCCAAAGACAAGGCAACTTGCGGGGCCACGCAGGTACTGAACCAGGCAATTCTGCGACAGGGCTGAGCCAGAGGGCAGCTGCCAGCTCAACAGATGCATTCCTTTCTCACTCGCATGTTCCCGCCGGGTCTGCCTCTCCAGCACTGCTTTTCAGCTGACTCCACAGCCAGCTGCTCCAGCACCAAGAGGAGCAGCGGCAGAGTGATGCCAAGGCCAGAGAAGGTAAAAGCATCGCCCCTTTTGGCCACCACTATACCTACTCAAGCATAGAACTGCTATGGAAGAAGTATGATGAGAGCCCAAAGCAGACGGCTGAATGGATCCACGCAACAAAACCAGTGGATGCAACCTCCACCTGCCCTTGTCCTTGCATATCGTTTTCAGACACAAGAAAAGGATTAGTAATCTACACATTGGTATCGAGTCCTATTTAGCCACCCAAGAAGAACTGACATGTGGGACTGACAAGACACCTCTAGGCGCCTGAGGCATCTCAGGTGGCACCCACAGGGCTACATTTAGGCAGCAGAATCCCACCCAAAGCAGCAGATACCAACCTAGAGCTGTCAAACACCTGGATTGCCCAGGGTAGAGCAAAGTTCCCTTGCAAACAGGGGCAGGGCCACTGCCTTCATCCATCCGGTTGCTGCTGTATGTGAGGGGAGGGAAGCAGCAATATCACCAGCTGACAACAAGCTCATACTTTTCTTACATGTAATGCACTGGTTTCTCTCTAATCCCACAGAGAAGGCAGATACCTATTATTTCTTTGAAATGCAACAGGCCTTTTCTCTCTCTGCTTATGTATGTGTCAGCAATGGGGCCAGCTATCTGCAGTAGCATTACCTGACCCCACTTTTATAGATTTTTCATAGGAATATAAATACAGTCAGACTCCCCAAGAGGTGCAGATAGCAAATGAATAAGACAGCATCAAATCCACGTCACCTCACCTCCATTAACCACATTTGGCACACAGAAGGTCAGCACCATGTTTAAGCAAAACCAATAATGGATTATGTGGGGCACAAGGGATGCAAAGATATGTTGTCATTGGGGTGGCCTAATCATAGAAAAGGAGCAAGATTTGAAGAAAACATCTAGTTCCAACCTATGGCCATGTAAAGTCATTAAAAGAAAAGTTCCAAGCTCATAGCAGGAGGATTGGAACAAGATCATCTGTAAGGTCCCTTCCAACCCAAACCATTCTATGATTCCACAATAAATAGGAAATAGATTTTACTGGACAAACTGATACACTTTGGAAAGGTAGACAAGTTTTCAGACGCAAAAAACATCAGGAAGAAGTTGCTTTCATGACAGAACAGCATCTGGTACAAAATGCCAGCAGCAGCAGTATGGAAATGAGGGGGAAAAGCATCACGGAAGAAATTATCCAAAGACTCCCATCAAATAAAAAAATCCGGCTTTATCATGATGCGATAACTTGGGACACTTCTGGAATTTTGTAATCCATGCTCATGCATGATGAGATTGATGATACTTTTTAAAAACAGTCCTGCTATCATGGTAGGACGAATTGCTAGGATGGTTTCTAGTTTAAAATTACAGTGCAGCTAGAAAGAACTGCAGCACTAAAAAGATTTCATATTAGTGAAATTGCTATTAATGTTTCACCTAATGGAAGCCAATTTTCTATTTCTTTGAGGAAAATGTATCCTTTCACACTCCATATTTTATTTGATTGCACTAACAGAATTCTATACCACCCATTCACAGCAAATTAGCGATGCATTTCTTTCATACAACAACAAACTGAACACCTGTATTTTTTATAACTACACGATTGTATTTTTGTTAGTGTAAAATAAAGAAAGTTAAGTACTAACTTGGTTGGAAGAGATACCTTTAAATAGAGGGACAGTAGTATGTAGTTCCATTACTTATCTCGTTTGTTGATTAGAATTACTCTCAAGCTGAGGTTAGTTTGGGTGGGACAGCATTACAAGTGTTTGAGCCATGAGAACAGCATTCTTCATATAGCTGTTTGCAGCTAATATAGTGGGTGGGATTCCCAGAGGAAACTATCAGGTAGCATTACTGTATGTTAAAATAACTTCAGTTTAAAGTCCCAAGAGCTACAATCATTGATAGGACTCTGCCTGAAGAACCAAAGTGCTCAGGAAGAAATTATTTCAGTGACAAAATCTGCACAGCAGCATGTATCAAATGTTCATATAATCTGTACAAAAAAATAAGTGCAAAAGGCTTTATAACAAGCAGAAAACAAAAAATAAAGGTACGCTGACAAATGCAAACAACTACCATGCAAGGTAATTTTACAAATTACATTCCAACTATCCGTTCCACAGAGATATCAGGGTTTTACCATATTGCTCCCTACTTATCTTTAGAGATGGGACACGCATGGAATGTGAAATGTTTTTATCTAGAATTGCTAAATCCCTTAAAATACCAGACCTTTGATCTCTTCGACCTGAAGTGACAATAACAGAACGTAAGAGACAACAGCTAAATTAGTCGCTAGTCACGGCACACTTGCAATAACAAATGTATAAATGTATTGTAGCTCTGAATGATTCAAAAAATCATGCAGGTGTGAGGCTTGGTTTAATAGATGAATTGTATGGAATCAAGTTTTTTCAAAGATGGAAAATTAAATTCCAGTTAAAATAAAAACACGCAAGAAAGTTCTGTTTTATAGTACCTGTATCAGTTGCTAATAATGATGTTAAACAAAGTGCTGTGCATCTGGATTTTAAATGTCACCTGTGGATATTATTTGGTCTAATCTTTTAGCTTTTCTCGAGAAAATTTCCCTGCAAGTACAGTATTTGGCTAAGTTGGAGAGTACATGACAAATCAGCACTTGATCTTCACAGCTCTGGCACACGCGCCTAGGCATTGTCTGTGACAATTAGGCATACGAGAACTGGATACGCGTAGGCGTCACACGCCGCAACGACACCCTTTCTGCCTGTGCTTGCTTCTGCGATTCCCAGTACCACCTGCCTCAGACTGCAAGAAAGGCAAACCTCCTCCATCACTCCCTGCTTGGCAGGGTATTTCAGGATCATGGCAAGGGCTGCGATGAAGAAACTGGAGGCACAAGGCATCGGAAAGGGCAGGATCTGATGGGCCACAATGGCCTTGATACGAAGGCAAAGAGGAGGGGTCCCGTAGTCGGCAATCTTTAAGCTGCCGGTCATCTACCAGAAGCTACCAACACTCAGCAAGCGAGATGATTTTCAGTATGATAAAAGAGAAGGAGGGCTACGCGCCAGGAACAGACATTCCTCAGGGAAAACAGCAGATCTGAGAACCTGGGAAAGCTATATTTAAGTGCAAACTGATAGGGCTCAGAGCCTGGGTGAACAAGAGACAACATCCACGAGTCACAAGAGAAAATAGACATCCTCCCATAAATAGTTCCACTTTTAGTTGAGTGACTGGTTTGTTACAGCCCTTGGGCTGCTCTCTGGCTCTGCATAAGGCGGGACATGCCTGAAACTCTGCATGATTCCCAGACTTTGTGCCAACAGTCTTCGCACACAGGCAGCCTTCAGACCCCCTGACATGTGGCCACACAACCCTAAATCATAGATGATGCTGCCGGTATCACCTTCCCCCACTCTGCCCCTTTCTCTTGTAATTAAAAAGCATAAACTGTTCAGTAAGGCTGGAAGGTTGACAGTGCTTTCTGCTCATGACCAGACCCCTCCTGCCCTCCCCCCCCAGCCTTCTGGGGCCTTCCAGAACGACCGTGAAACCGCTGTACTGCCAGAAGCTCCTCTGATCTCCGGCATGGGCCGTGTCCTGCAGCTGAGGACATCCACCAGCCCACCGCCTCATGGCCTCCAGGCAGTAAAGAAAGGACAGATCAACACAACAAACACGAATACAAGCCATGCCAATGAAAGAACCATTTAAATGGGTGAATTCTCCCACTGAATTTGGTGAGAGCAGGATCATCCAAAAAAATGAAGAACTGATCTAAAGCACGCTAAGGTTTTAACCGCACCACTCCCACTAGCCTGCCTGGAAAGCTCTCCCCAGACATGGCAGCTAAACCACGGCATTTATTTCCTGATGCAAATCCCTGACAAAAACACACTTCTGCCACCTGACAGTGGAACAGGGGCATGCTCCAGCAACCACACCATACCAAGGTGTGACTCCTGAAGCATGCGGTCACACCACGCCGACTGCCGCCCCGCTGAGCTCCGCTCTCCGCTCTGCCCTCCCTCTTACACAGGAACCGGCTGTACCTGCGGAGAAGGTAGCCTTGCTGACCGTAAGCCACTTCATTCCTTTTGAAAGTTATCTCTGCACCTGCAGACTAAATTTGGGGTTTAGTACAAGGTATAAGCAAGGACAAATCAATCCTTTGAAAGGCAAAGAAAGCAATGGGGAAGAGAGGGATCCCCTTGCCAGGAGCTGAGCACCACTGGCCCACCCACCCGCAGCTCCCCCAGCACATTGGGCTCTGCCGCGGCAGGAGACTTCCACAAGGCTTTCCAAGAGCAGCTGGTATTTCAGGGCTTCTGTCCTGGTATTTCAGGGCTTCTGCCCCTGCGCAGCATGACACTGTTTTGCCGGTGACCAACCCATCTTCCCCCAACCACTGTTTTCCTGTTTCCACCCCACACTGTGCTCGCAGAACCAGACTCCCTGCTGGACCTCCAAGGCGCACACAGCACGGTACAGAAGAGGCAATGGAAAGCGCTGCGATGCAACTTTGAAGGACCCAGCCCAGGTTCAGTGGCTTGCACAGGTACCCCCAGACCCCACAGCCCGTCGAGGCCCCCCACTGCCCCAGGAAGGGTCCCCGGTTCCTCTGCAACAGGTTCTGGCACCAGCACTGCCTCGCTGCCCCTGCAGAGTGGTCCCCCAAAACCATCCTTGCCCCAGGGAACACAGTGCTGCCACAGCCAGCCCTGCCCAGGAGGCTGGGGACAGACCCCTCATGTCTCCGGGCCCATTTCGATTTGCATCCATCAACGCTGCCACTTCGCAAAGCGCATGAGAAGGAACCAACATGGGATACTATTTCACTCCTAAAGGAGTTTATCATAAAGTCATCAAATTAAATGTGCAGTTCATCTGAATAACTAAGGAATACAAGCTTCTGTTCTAGTTAGATTTAAGGTCAGCCATCTCACTAAATAGCATCTGTTTAGGCAGCATGGTTGTGCTTGATGAGAAACACTCCTTTTAGAAAATTTTTCTGTTACTGGTAAAACTCCTCTTTAGACAGTTCTCTTTCAGATCCATTTAATAATATTTGTCCTGGAAATAAACAAGGTATTCCCCACATATTTGTACTAGAATTTGTAATCCCTGAATCTTTTTTCCAACGAAGGCTCAAATACAGAATGAAGCAGCCACCTGAGACATTACACTTTCTTTGTAAAATGCAGAAAAAAGGATCCAAGTGTTTTTCCAAAAGAAATCATCCAGTTCAACCTTCTAATGCAAACTGGGCCTTTATTTTCCAAACAATGAAGAGTTAGTAATTGTATTCAATTTATCCCTTACATAGAGTTATGGCCAGGCTAGTTTTCATCAAAAATTATTTGGTGCCATGGGAGAAGGACTGTCCAAAGTGTTTACAATCTCCGTCTTTTCTTTTGCAGAGGCTATCTACTTACGCATAATTTCATTTTATCCATATAAATTTATGTCCCTTCCCATCACATAATATTAAGATGCCTCTTACAACACTCCTGTGAGACAGGAAAAAATATTGCCATCCTGTCCTTGCATCAGAAAGCCCGCAGTACCCTGTAATCTTTACAGGCCTTAATGGAATTTTTTTCTGAACTGCTTATACTTTCAATTTCATTTTGTGCCGGTTTGAAGATCAATAGAGGGAGGTGATGCTGAGGCACAGTAATTTTAAGTGTATAACTATTATGCAGATGCCACTACTTTAATTACACAAGAAGACTTCCGTGTCTGTCCAAAACTTCAGTGATAAACAATCTGCTTACACAGTGGCAGCAACAGGCTCCGGATCCATGAATTTATGTCCATAAATATCAGCTGCAGTAGCAGAGCTAATTGGGTATATACTCCAAAGTGCACCCCATATGGATACCTTGCTAAGGGAAGCCTGCTTCCTTGTTAAGAATTAATTAAGTTATATTGCTTTACATGGATTGTCACACAGATGAAACGCAAGTCTTCAAATTGATTTCTCCGACTCCTTTTCTTTAGCTGAACACATATAATGAGCTAAAAAATACAACAAAAAATACAGTCACTTTTTCCTAACTCACTTTTTACAGTTGCCAAAGTAATGACCTATGGACCAGAGCAGGTCACTGTAAACATTAATAGAGGCGGTCAGGGATGGCGATTCAGAAAGATGGTACCTGACGTACTGGTTAACAGATTAAATAACAGTTGGCAACTTCTCGATCGGTTCCAACATCTCCCTCCACAGATATCATCTCTGAGGTTTTGCCCGAGAGGGAAGTGGAACTGCTTTAATTATGCCAGAATGCATTTACTACCCAGGAAGCAGTCATGCTAAGACTGTTGATGACAAACAGCACACAAAAGGAAACAATGTACAATGCAAAGCATACACATCCCAGTCTGACAGTTAAGATTACCTTGGTATAATAATTGTTATTAAAAAATAAAACAACAGTCTGAGATAGTTAACATTACAATCTAGACCCTTTTCTGGCTATGGAGACAAGTCTGTTATGGACTTCCAGGTGAATATGGGGCATTGTCTCTAACTCTGGCTCTAAAGGACCGATAAAGGTTTCTTTCGGGGGCTGTATCACCATGCACCATAAGATCTACTGACACATTCTCTGCAGAGCCCAACCTAAAACAGGAGCATTCTGCAACTCTACTTAAACCCCTCTTTGAGGCAACTTACCAAGAAAAAACAACAGAAACGGGCATAGGAAAAGAATCTCTAACCACAGCTTTTGTTTTTAGAGCTTTTTAACGATGGTTCTGAGATGCCCAATCTCACCTCATTCTTCTCTCATATTTTGTAACACTCTCAAGCTTGTTAATACTTCAGCTGGATACAGTCACCCTACCTTCTGTGTCATACAGGTCCTTTTTCTTGTGTGGATGGCCAAGTTCTCTCCCTAACAATTTCATACAGAGCAGAAAACTTCTCTCATCCACCATGTCTCTCTGCACTGTCTATTGGGAGGCACTAACTGCTTTCTCCTCTTAAAGAAATTTGACTTGTGCATTCATACCATACAATTCTTACCCTACGTGATAATTCTTGTTTGTAGGAAAATATTTTGTTCAGAGGGGCTGGGCAGGCAGAGACATCACAAAAAGTAGATCCAGTTGCTTTGTGTATTTCTTCTTCACTGATGTGTCAAATAGCTTTTGGGGCAGGTCACCCATATGAATGCAGTACAACAGGTTGGGCATGTCTCAGTCTGTTTTCAGTCACAGAACACTACAGGATTTGTTAACTGGCATAGATATAACCTTCACTGTCATAGTGCTATCAAAACACAGATTGTGGAAACCATGGCTATTGAAGCATCTACATAAAAATTAAAACTACATTTAGCCAAGAAATCAGCTATTCTTACAGTGAAGAAAAGCATCCTGCAAAACAACAAAAAAATAATCCAAAATATTACGACGAAAGATAGAAGTCATAGTAATTAAATACATCAATTATTTCTGTTCTGAATATATTAACAAAAGGATTTGGAAAGCATTACATAAATGGGATTTCTGAACTATGTTGACTCTTTCCAATTCCTCATTCAGAGGCAGCCTCTGAATCCAGAACAAGGAATAATTGGCCACAGTCAGCAGGCAAAGATTGTTCAGGAAGGAGACTACTAACACCTGTGTAAACACAGGAATAAGAATTTTTATCTGTAGTAATTGAGTTGCCAGACAATAGCAGTGGAGGAAGGTGAGCCTATGAGTTGCAGATGTCATCTGTTAATGCTATAGCTCCCAGACTACTTTAAAGGAAAACTCATATCAAATTACAGCATGCTAACCTGCAGATCATGAACTTTAATCATGATACTAGAATGGTCTTCCAATGAGTAATGCTTTAACAGGACTCTGGCTTTCAATAAGCTAAAGCCAGACATAGGTGCTTGTTTCTTACATGAAACTAACTGTACATATTCATAAAGAAAATATTGCACTCCTTTGGTCTTTATTCGGACAAAAAAAGCTCAAAGAACCACTTTAAGTATCTAAAATGAAGCACCTGCTTAGATCTTTGCAGGGGTTTTGTCCTTCTCTCAGTACAGCGCTCGGTAAAACGTGCATGGCGGCAAACCCATGTATCCCGTGGATGTCCTCATGTGTTGTGGCATTTGTAGGTCCTTCATTTTATCAAGGATGTTTAGGAACAAAAACCTGAGCACAGAGAAAATATACAATAATTTAGGATTTACAAGGAGATAGATCTAAGTTTGAAATAAGCTTAAACATAAAAAAATGCCTTAAATGCAAGAAAACACTTGTTTTTAAGACATAAGAAATTTTTTTTTTTTTTTTTTACTCTGAGTGTGGTCAAACGCTGGTATGTGTTGCCCAGAGAGGTTGTGGAGTCTTCGTCCTTGGAGATATTAAAAACCCCACTACTCAAGCAGGCCCTCCTCTGAGTTGAAGAGTGGTCCAGACGATCTCCAGAGGGGCCTTCCAGCTTCTGCCACCCTGCGATGAGTAAAACCAGTGAGTGGATTTGTATTGTCTACGTTAGAGAGTCCAAATCACATATGAGGAATTGGAGACAATTTCTTTTTTTCACAGAAACATTCTTATAATCAGATAATCTCAGAGATTAATTTTAGATCCAAGTAACATGAAATTAATTGGTTGGTTTGTTACATATTACTTGACAATCAAAGACTGAGGGATGCAAGCGGAAAGCAGTGGGAACATGCAGTACAGCCAGGGCAGGGGAAAGACGGTGTCTCTGCCTCTTTCAGCAGCAGCTAACTGCTAGACCAGCTGGATCTGTTTCTTGATATGCACATAAAAAGCAAAGGTGGGAGTGTGACAGAAAATAGCAGCAGAGATATAACAGGACAAGTGAAATTAAAATATATATGCACATCAATCATTAAACATGTATTAGCTGCAAAACAGAACTCATTAATGCAGTCCATACTTCCCACCATCAATGCCACTCCCATATGAAAAAGTCTGCAACACATGATGAAACAGCAAGAGACAGGTGTCACAAATCCACCAAGTCACATGGTCAGGGAGTGATCTCTTGCATGAACCACTTCAGCAAACACCTAAAAATGTGGCAGAGGAGGTCTGAAGGAAAGGTCCTGTAGCAATTCCAACCCAGAAACAAGGTCACAGCTGGGAAGATGCTGAAGGAGAAGCAGCAATCAAGGAAAATGAAGGAATGTGGAAAGTGCATTGTTCTCCTAAAATCATTAGGAGAAAGGAAGGCATTTTCGTATTGCACATTTAAGCGTCTCCAGAACAGCATGCACATTTTCTATGGTCTTCAGACAAAAGCATCTCCCTGGCAGGAAGAAAAAATCAATTCATTCAAGTAAGTTAAAAGCAAACAAAACAATCCCAGAAAAATGCATGTTAATGTGCTTTAAACCCATGTCCTAAGACCCCAGAGATCTCAGCTGCATCGTTCTGCTTTATGCTGCCTTCATTTTAGAGCATTCAGGGCCCCTCATTTAGGAGGTGCTCTGGTGAACCTTGCTGCTGTAGTGTGAATCATGACTTGTCTGCTCCGTCCTCTCTACAGAGGCTCCTGCCACCACAGCAAAGCCAGCACAAGGGAAAGTGTTCCCAAACCGGGGGTGATCTCGTGCACAGACCAGTCTTTTAACGCTTTCACTAATATCCTTCAGTAATAATGCTGTGCTGATGTAAAGTGTCACCAGCTGCACTGTTCCTCCTGATGAGAGCTGGCAGAAGGGAACGCCTGCCCTCAGCCCTTTACTCCACGGCAAAGCTCCTGCCCTTTGCTCTGCCAGTGAAGGTGGCTTTGGGCTAAAGCGCCCGGCATGAGCAGGAGCAGCTGAAGGGGAAGAGACCGGGAGCCCGCAATGGCTGCGTTAGGCCATCCTAACTCTGGGAGAGCAACACTCCTGGTGATGCTGGGGGTGATGATGCTCTAAGCCACCACGGCAAGACTTGCAGGGCTCATCTGTCGGTCGTAAGATTAAACCCACCTCCACCAGCACTTTAAGTCAATCGCGGGGCTTTGCACTGCAGTAGGTGATATGCAGACCCTTGTTCCGTTCTACCAACGCCGCAGTTGGGGTGGCCAAGCAACCCGTGCGACCACAGCGCGATCCCCCCGAGCTCGCTGCTTGGATTGAACTAACCTAGCAGAAAATATCTTCTTTTTCCTCATCGAAACCAACAAAAATAGTTAAGCAATAAAACGTTGCAAGGATCTGTTTGGGAGCATGTGTTGCAATGCCCTGGAGGAGGAGGCAGAATTAGCTAACGTTGCTAATGACACTTGGTTGCTGTGGCTATCAAGTTCAACAGAAACGATTGTGAGAAACTGCAAGTAAGATCAGACGCAGTCAGCAGATGAACAGTCAGCAACTGTTGAAAATGAACCTGCATAAAGACACACGTATAAACATCGGCGCAGCTGTCTGTACTATATAGCGGTAATCTTTCAACAAGCATCCCGAGAACAAGAAGAATCCAGAAAATAGAGTCTACCTCTCTTTTTTCACCGCACAGGCCCCAAAATGAGAATAATTCAAGAATCACCAAGTACTTTATGTGCAGTTACTCCCGCTAACGTAAGAGACTGGTCTTACTTTACAGATTTTTAATTAGTCTGCAGTAAGAATCAGAGGGATTACTGAACATTCTACACACAGCATTACACAGTAGACCAAGAACTTCACAGCCTTTTCACACCTTTTCCCTCAGTATGAGAGACTGGTCACCGGGAATGATGGAAAAATGGTTTCACTGAAGTAACAAATAATATGCTTCCTTCACACACTAAAATGTAATTGAAAAAAAAAGCTGTTGAAAGTTTTTAAAGAGGATTAAACTGTATTGAAATACCACCTAAATAACATTTCACCGATAGGCTGCCTTCTTACTGGTTAGCTCCCCTTCTGTTTATGAAGTGAGACACAACTTTGAGTTAAACTATGGCTTGCTGTTCTCCTGTAAGACTCCCACCTTGTTCAGCACACATCATGTGGCTCTTGCTGGCTAATCAGGTGGTCAATACTTTGCAAGGTCTTCACAGCTCAAAGCGTGGCTCTGTAGCTTATTTATTCAATGTTATTTTCCAAATTCATTGATATTCTACTTATGGGCTTGTCTAACATGACCAGATTACCTAAGTGTCTATCTGAATTCTTCACATAGAGGAATGAATTTACTTCATAGCAGCCCATTTTGGAGATGGTGTATTTCTATTACCTCTATTTTACACAACGGGAAATTGAGGCACGCAAAGATTAATGTTAAATATCTCAAATAGCTTTGACTGCTCATAGACATATAACGTTTTTTCAGAGACTGCTTAAAATACAGGTGATACACTGATTTCAGCTGTGTTTGTGAAAGCTCTGCATTTCTGCAAATCAGACTGAGCTTCTCAAGATGGATACCACAAAATAAGGAACGTGAAAATGAGTGATTGCTTATGAAAAATCTGTTTTAACTGACTGGCTCCTCATCAAACAAGAAATATGCAGTGGAAAAAGAAACACTCCTGGTTCATCAGGGTAGCATTTAACTGTCTGCATAAGAAGCTCTTTTTGTATTCCAGTTTCCAGTGTTAGTCGTTAGTATATTTCTCCAATTTCTTCAACAAATGAGGCAAGGATCCTACAGATAATGACCTTTTTAGAAAAACAACTCATCCACAGAACGGAGTCCAATGGAAAGCAATATTGTTTGAAGTAAAGGCCAGAGTATAACGAGTGCATGTAAGAATGTCAAATTGCAAAGGCAACCACCAATAATTCATGAGGGTTTAACACAGAAGCTATTAAAAAACAAAAAAAAAAAACCACCTGCTTGTTAAAATAAAAATCTTAAATCAAAATCATGGTCAGCTCCAGAGCCAAGACACATTACACCACCCGGCCAGTTTCACCTAAAACAAAAACCAGTAACACCAGCAGATTATCCTTTTCTTTACGGAGAAGTGTAGGAAGAGGTTGGGACATCCTCACTGCCAGTAGATTTTATGGATATTTCTTGAGAGCAGGAGAGGTTCAAAAAATCTTCTGTTCCATTCCAGATCTGCACATGCTCTAACAAGCCATTACAAAAAGCAGAGAGCACAATTTCATCAAAAGACTGAGGGAAGTTCTCTGCAAAAGAAATCTCTTCAGGAAAGGGCTGTGCCTACAGGCACAGTAGCATTTCTAACCAGTTTTCTGTATTGCTTTATCAAAAACACTGCCTATTTTTTTTTTGGTCAGTGATTACTGCTCTTGTAAAAACTGTGGGATTTTTTTCTTTTTTCTTTCTCACCATGCTGAACAGCTGCCACTAAAACTCACCCTGTAACTGACACAGCTGGGACCAACTTCTCATCAAGATCAGCACTGCATCCACAAAATCTGCATGAGCATTCACTGTATGTACAAACACGCTTGTAAATCAGCACATAAGCGGGATTACACTATTTGTATGCAAAGATGTGGGTTTCCAAGGGCAGCGTTTTTCCATTATAACATTACAGGTAAAACTTACACTCAGACATGCACTCATTTTTACTAATTTGTACCTTAGTGAGGAATAGGAATGGACGTTTACTTTACAAAAACCTTTGAGCCTGGCGGCACTGCTTTTTAATGAACAGTTGTGGAAAGCGCGGTGTGCTTTGCATTTACCACGTAACTGTGGGAACAGCCAAAACAGACAACGTACGCAATTGCATTTCCTAGAAGTTCACCACCAGGCCACCCTTCCCTCCACAGCTCCCTCTCCACCACTACCAGGCTTCTGTGTCTATGCCATGCCCATCCCATCTGTGATGCCGGATCACCGGATGGGGCACGGAATAAAAGAGCCTGCCCAAAGTATTCCGCCTTCTACTTCGTATGGCGTTGAAGGCCCGTAAGTTGTTCTCTCTCCCTTAAGAGTTTATCCTTTACTTAGCCTGTATCGTCACATGATGCATCGGGACTGAAAGCTCATTTTTCAGCTCAAATTATCGGGAACTGGGTGGCTAAGAACAGCTATGCTCACCCGCATTAGGATGCTCTGGCAGACGCTAATGTTTCAGAGCCTGTCAGCCTGCACTTGACTTGTGCTTCCCACACTTTCAGTGTACTAAAACACAGCGATACTGCTCTGTCAAAAAAAAAAAAACCACCCAAACGAAACAACAGCTCCCCAGAATTAAGTTGTGAAACCAACTTTAAGCTAAATTTAGGGTGTTTCAAGCCGCGCCGGTCAGGCGGGGCGGACAGGCCCGCGTCAGCCCGCGCCGGCCGCGGCCAGTCCAGCCCGCAGGCCG
>Ga0065711_1034411_pt1 | contig 23814 bp, 15 predicted proteins | sample Hoacrofraction12_FD_59098 | JGI IMG/M metagenome (GOLD analysis project Ga0065711, IMG submission 59098) | Hoatzin crop microbial communities from Cojedes, Venezuela - Epithelial fraction 12 v2 (version 2) | ecosystem: Host-associated > Birds > Digestive system > Esophagus > Crop | place...
GGGGGGGGGGGGTAGAATGCCACAGAAGGACATAATTTTGCAAAAGAAATTACCTCCAGTGAAGTTACACCAACAATAAAGTTGACCTGCAATTTTCACTCCACTCTGAATCATTGAAAGAAAGGAAAACACTACAACTTTCATTTTCTTGCTGTTAGAGAAACTTCACAAAATTGTGTAACTCTGCAGTGAGGTTTATTTATTTTTTATCCATTTGGGGAAGCACATTTTAATCATGTAGCTCAGCTGCCACTGGTTGTGCCTTAGAAGGCAGAAACCACAGGTTTTATAGCTAATACAATTAAAACAACACCTGACTATCCACTCCTGACAAGGATCTTCAGACCAGGGAGCTGCTGGAAGGAAAGGTGGCAGAGAACGAACAGCATGAGAAGGACTGAGGTATTTCCACCTGCATGTCTGAAACTGGCAAAAAATGCTGGACATGAATGAGGTCTACATCAAATCATGACCAGGATAAAAATTAGCATATTTTGAGTGTGGGTAAACAGTTTCCACTGTGTAGATAGTCTAAATTTTGCTAAAGGGAAAATGAAAGGAAAATGAAATAGTGTTTGGGATTTTGTTTGTTTTCACCTGAATTGTTTTCAGTCCAAACAAGTATTTTAAGTACTGGTGTTAATGACAGCTCTTTGAGAGTAGTACAGTTTATACCTCATTTATTGAAATACTCTAGTGAAAGGTTGTATACCAATCTCGTGTATTATTGTTTCAATATTGCAGAGGTTTAGGTGTACTGGTGGATAAAAAAACATATCCAGCTTTGAACAGAGTGGCCAAAATGAAGCAATATCTTGACAAAAAGACCCAAATCCCTGGACTTGAATCTGGATTTCAGAGAGGCATAAAGACTGCACCAGACGCTTTCTGTAAATTCCACCCTTCCAGTTTAATTAACTTTCATATTTTACTTGGCCTCAAAGGCATTTAATCAGGTGCAACTTGAATATTGTTGAATATTGTAGCTGGATATTCCAAGAGCCAACAGAACATCTAGTTCTACTTTTACTGTGGTCTAAGGTCTACTTGCACTTACTCAAGTGCCAGCAGGGATCGTACCACACAGCAGATAATTCCCTGGCACGCAGTAATGAAGACTAAAATTAATTTTAGTCCATAATGCTTTTCCTCACTGGGTTTGGTCTGGCTGGGGTGGAGTTAACTTGCTTTATGGCAGCCTGTACAGTGCTGAGTTTTTGATCTGTGACTAAAATGGTGGTGTTAACATGCTGATGTTTTAGGCATTGCTGACCAGTACTTGCACGATGTCAAAGCTTTCTCTGTTATTAACTCTGCCCCCCGCAACGAGTAGGCTGGGGGTGAGCAAGGGGGTTGGAGAGGACACAGCCAGGACAGTGGACCTGAACTGACTGAAGGGATATTCCGTGCTGTGTAACGTCATGCTCGTAAGAAAAACTGGTGGGGCAGACTTTCCAAGGTGGCTGTTGTCCAGAGCCTGGCTGGGCGTTGGTCTGCTTGAGAGAGGAGTGAGCGATTGCCTTTGCAGCAATGGTTGGTTTTTTGGTGTTTCCTTCATTTGTCAAACTGTCTTTATCTCAACCGAAGAGTTTTTCTCACTTCTGCTCCTCTGATTCTTTCCCCCATCCTGCTCGGGGCAGCAAGTGAGTGAGTGGCAGGGTGGGTGCTCAGCTGCTGGATGGAATCAACCCACCATATTCACTTAGAGCCTCCTTTTTCACAAACTCCCAAAGTTGCACTGTATTTAACTTGAAAATATTTTAGTAAATGTAGACCACTATGATGAATGCTACTGGAATCCTACACTATTGTTATCAATTTATTACTAATATTTATATTTGGTATAATGTCATTGTATCCCAGGGGCAGAAATAGCAGTGAGACATTCTCCTAAAAGCATTTCTAGCTCCTAAAGATAACCAAATAATCATTGGCAGGCATACAGAATGCGTCCAGCCACATCCAGAGGCAAACTGGCTGAGTATGAAAGTGATGATTTTTTTCCCCCCAAACAAATGTAACGAGTCTCTTAGAAAAAAATAATGAAATGCAGACCGCGCTTCCCGAGATGGACTTTTAATTGCATTCTTTGTCAGTGACTAGACCATTGCTTTCTGTGTATGGCACGATAAAGTGCTGTACAATGCCAACTGAACACAGGCAATTATTACTTATAACTTCCAAATTCATCGTAGCTTCTCATATTATACTATAAACATCAATGAAAATGTCTGGACAAAGGTTGTAAGATTTTATTTTTTGGAATATAATTTTCAAAGTGATGCAAATATCTCCCCTAAACTTTGCCTCTTTTTCTTTGGTATCTAGACTTTACTCATGTGCAGATGCAATCCCATTGCTCACCTGAGAAACTGCTTCACAAAATTCACTCCTTAGTCTGTATCATAATATTGCTGCTTATTTTTTGCTTGTATTCTACATTATTGTGCTTAAAACTTGAAGGATATAGTGGAAATATCCCAATGTGTACAGCTCTTAGAACTCAGCCTGCCTTTGTCACTTTATTTTCCTGGATTTTACTCTGCGATACATTTGGGCAAATAAAACGAAGTTGCATTCAAAGATGTGTGCCATATATGTTCTATTAGATACACTTCCATTTCTGAATTCTTACAGCGTATTCCTACACATACACATCAATTTCAAAATTACTGTTGAAGCAATGCAACATTTTAAAAGGTGTTGTGATAAAGAACCATAGCAGCTCAGGGCATTTCTGTCCAAGTTGTTTTCCATTAAAGGTATTATTTGATATCATTCATCTTCAACACGTGTTTCCTTTGGGCTTCTATTACTACACCTGCTATGTCAGTCCCATTGTAGCAGTGACAGTGATTTATCAAGCACATTAAATCTGCAGTATCTCTAGCTAGAAAAACTAGTTTTTCAAATATCAAATCTCAGATGTGTCACATTTAACCTGCCCTGAACTCCTGAAGCAACTCTGTGCTGCTTTTAAAAAAAAATCTAATTTGATTTTATTAGCAAACTTTTTACCTCAGTGTAAAATCGAACATTATCAGAGCTGAAAGTGAGAGGTGTCATAGAAGTACAAGAATCACTTATACAAAGAAAACCAACGTATCCCACGGAGTCTGTCCCTCTTAAGCTTATCTTACCCCTTGCTCTCTGATATGTGACTGTCTCCTTCAATTTTCTCTCACCGTAAAAATGTCTGGCTGTCTTGTACGATGATTTGTGCCATTTACCTCGCTGGGCACAGTGTACCAGGCTGAGCAGGTTCACTTGTGTTACTTTGTCAAACCAGCTCCTAATTTAGAGCTATCTATTGGATCATCTTGAATTCTTCCCTTTTTCTGTGATCACTAATGTTGACAGATCTAAGAGAGCACATAGAGGAACATGAAAGACTACAAGAAGACTCTAAAGGAAAGATGAAAAAAACAGAGCACATTTAGCTTTGTCAGCTGTAAATGAATAGATGTAAGATGACAGATACTCAAAGTACAAGTGTAAGGAGTTAGAAGATTTTTTCAGGTTGGTCAGAAGGAAATAATCAACATTCGTGGAATAACTGTGCATGATGGGTGTTTTTATAATGGTCTATGTAATGCTGTCAAGTGTTTTCCAAGCACGGTAGGAAAGAAAAGTTTCTGTTCTGAAGAGCTTGAAATCTAAAGTGGACAGTTCCAGAAGCATGGGCCAGAATGAGTCACCAGCACCTATGGGCTTTCTTCTACTGTACGTTGTGGGGAGCGTCTACACTTCCGAAAGCCTTTTCTCTCTCCTAACCCTTCTTTCTACATGGAATAGATGAAGTAAGGGTGGCTAAAAGGAGCACAATTCAAATGAACAGTGACTGAACTAGGTATACATACATGTCGGTTGTGCATATAAGAGGGTCTGTTCAGAAAAGTAAATCACATTTTCTTTCACATACTGACAGATGGGTGTGAGAACTCTTCACTGCCTTCCTTCTTTAGAGTTGATAAGACTTCTTTTTGGGGGGAGCTGATTCCCTCTTTGAAGCAAAGATATTAAGGTTATAATTAAAATTCATTTAAATTTATTATTTTATATATTTTATATAATTTAAAATTATTATACGGTAATATTTTCAAACAGTGGAATCTCTAGACAGTAGTATAGAATCTTTGTGCTGGCTTGATACACGTGGATGAGTTTCAGCCTCTAATAATAAAAGATGTGATTACATTTCTGATTTAGCGTTAAAACCTAAAGTTACTTTACCCCACTCAGACGTAATCTCACTCAGAGCCAAATCTTCATTTTGTCTGAGTCAATTTCAAAACTCACTTTACCAGCAATATAATAACACAGACCCAATAGATGTACCCTTTAGATAAATTATCATCCATTCATGCTAGGCATGGCTATTGTTTTCCGTGTAAGACTGTATGCCAGTGGGCAGCACAACCAGCCGAGGAAGATGAGTAATGTTCTCACCAGTGCCAGAGTTTCAGTCCCTATCCTCCGGGCTTTCTGTTATTGATTTATGAAACAAAATATTTTAAACAAAAAAAAACCAAGCCACTTCAAGCAGCTAGAAAATTTCCAGCTTCATCCCATTTACTTCTGCCCTTCAGGCAGGGTGATAAGGTGGAAATCGTGGGTATTACCACCTTGCCTGAATAATTCTGTGACAGGTTCCATGTTAAATTCTCTACACACGGAGGATCAGGAAATTATTTCGTTTCCATGGACTACTTTTCACAATGGTGCAATTGGTTTCATACTATCACTTTTGGCAAGAAACAGTCAGGTTTTGCAGCTTGCTGTATTTGCTGATGCATTTAAACACACCGAATTGTTGTTTCTAGTTACCTTGTGCAGGCAGTGAGAATATTCAGCTACTGAGTTTTTTCACTGTACCAGCTCACCAGCTTGGGAGCAGTGTCAAGGATTTTTGTTTTTTTAAATGCGTTCTCTGCAGGTCTTAGATTACCATTGGAAGGTGGTAATGAAGAACAAAATACTCCTTATTAACTCTTTCGTGAATATATTTTCCCTGAACTCTGATGTAAGTAGGGCTCAGTGAAGAAATGAAGGTGAGAGACTAGGGTAGAGAACCACTGTATTGGATCTTACAGGGTCAGGTGGAATCATACAGCATGATGCAACATTCTCAGTTCACTTGAATTTTCTACTAAATCTCTACCTCTTACTACTATTTTTCAATCAGATAGCATTACATAAACACACATTTTTAGAGCACGCGGTTTCAGAGGTGTCCTAGACACCAGGATGTCTCCACTGTCATTGACTTCCCTGCCTGACCTTTGGGAATAACACCTGGTGTTTCGGGAGGATTAAAGGACATGGTAGTTTGCCTGAAGGTCTAATTCCATGTTTTTTTGATTGATTGAGGAAAGTTTGATTTGATGACAGCTGTACTCAGAGGGACTAAAACCAAAATGGCTCTTTTACCACCTCACTTTCTTGTGCAGTTCTGATTACGTTGAGATAAACTAATTTCTTCGTCAACATATGTTTTGTGGCCATTTTTCTAATTCTTCCCATTTTTTTAACCTATTCATGCAGAAGAACTCTCCAGACTAATTGACTGTTTTTACACAAAACACAAAAATAAATACCAAATGTTACGGAGAGAAAATTACCCAAGTAAAATCGTGGCTGTTACAGCTAATGAATGAGATCTTCCCATGAAGGGTGTCTTCTCTGCCAGTATGATTCTTCCGTGTTTTCAGCCTCTTCCAGAATCTTCATTTTGGTTTGGAAAAGAAGCAGATCTGACTGATGGGAGCAGAACTAAGTTTTGCTGAACCTTTCTTCTGACAAATAAACCCCAAACCATCTTGATCTCTGTCGCTACTCGTGATTTGGTTATGTCAGACTGTCCCACTATCTCCTCAAATACAGCAGTCAGATACAGTTGCCAGCTAGGAAAAGGTTCTGTAGCAAAACTAATGCAAATTTCACAGCACAGAGTAACTGCTAAAACTTTTCTACTGAAGTGGAAGCAGCAGGGGGGTTGGCACCAAGAATGCAACAGCCACATACACTTTGTGCTCCCAGGAGGAAACATTCCTCAGGGTTATGTGAGGACCAACATGTGCAGCTTCAAATATGAATGCATTTCCTAATCTCCTGCGTATGAGTGAGAGCAGCTGTGTTTATAAGAATGAACATTAATTATTCGTATTTTAAACTTGATTTATGCATAGGCTTTAATCCAATGCTGCGCTTCTAGAAAAGAACAACAAAGTTTTGAAGACGGTCGAATACAGACCTTGTGAATGAATCTTCACTGATACAGTTAGGGCCATATCTCAAAGGTATGCAAGAGGCTGCACATCTCCAAATAGCAATGCCAAATGCAAAGGTGGACACCATCTCCTTAAGACTAAGTATGTAGGGAGCTGCAATGCAACAAAGTGTGCAAAAAGCTGGCTAAGTAGCCATTAATAGCATGGAAGGGACTCAAGTGTCTTGCCTGACTTGAGACAGGCACCATGGTTGAGTCTCAAGACACAATCTGATAATTTTTACAGATTTTTGACATTCTTGGTACGACAAGTATTCACCAGCTAATGCATTTTATTCATTTATACAGAGATTTCTGTCTGCTTCCAACTTTTGTGCCAAGACCCAGCTTTTCTAGGCTTATTTTTAGTATGCTTTCTATTCCACTTGTAGCCAATCTTTACATCTCTGACAGTTTCAGCAACTGGAAGTGAGAATAATATTTGACATGAAATTTCTTCAGGATCTATATACTCACACAATTTTTGTTTTAGTCTACTGGACATCTCTCTATCAATACAGGTTCATATTTGTCTTCAGCTGCTTTCAGAGAGTGAATTCCTATTAAGTTGAAGTATGTTTTGTCTCCAAGTGCAGAACTTGGCTTTTGTAAAGCTGAATATACCCTATTTCTTTTCTTTACTCTAACTAAGGGTGCTATCTTTTTCCTGAGACTGAGCTTTCCTTCTTTATGCTGAGTATATTTACGGATTCTGTAATATCAGTTGATTTCATCCATACTCTGTCATTTTTCTGCAAAGATAATTAATGAAAATATTTTAAACCATTGGGTCCCAAATTTATCTTATAGTCCACTAATAATCTTTTAGACAATAAACTCTTATGTTCAATATGTTTTGTGAATTCTGTGTCCATCTTCCAGTTTCTCCATTCTCTCTTCACTACCATCAATTATTTCCGATAAGTCAAATGAGTTCATTTATGGAAAACTTAAAGAAAGATAATGAATTAGTGTGGCATGACCTTAATTTGTTAAAACTATGCTGCATTGTATTTATTTTTTCATTTGTGTCTGGGTTCCATTTTCCTCTTCTTCAAGCCTTTTTTAAAGCCTTTTGTAATGCTTGTGAAGGGATGCATGGTGGGAGATCACCAGGACATTTTACCTGCTTTGTTACTGAGGGTTCTCTCTACTTTTACTATTCTCTATGGCTGTGATGACTCTCAGATGAATAGTCTAGTCCAATCTCAAATAAGAAGATGGATTTAAAAAAAAAGAAAACATGCCAAGGGGCCTCCAGCATAATTTTTTATTCACCTCCATCTTCTGCCCCAAAGAACAAGCCTTCTTTGTTTTAATACTTCCCTATACTTCTTGACTTCTAGTTTGACACACTTTGCTGAACATCCCTCCTTTTTCTGTCTCCTTTCAGATGCTATATATAGTTCAAATATCTGTCTCAAGGTGTTCATACTGGTAAGCATAGGGTTTTTTTCTCTGAGGGTTTCTCTGTCTTTTTTTGAGACGAGGATCCTGAGTATTTATAGTACCTTGAACTGAAATAAATTCTTGGCTTCTGTCACAACTCTGTCCCTCAGCAGTTTGCTTGATCTTCCCCAACTTGTTTCATTTTTTTTTTTCTCTAAGTCTGTCATTTCAAAATCAAGTACCTTAGTTATTTTCACTTATTTACCATTTAATTTAAAATCTTCCAACTTTGGTTATTTTTAACACCAGATGTGTACTGGTGAAATACTTGCCAATACTGAGTTTAAAATAGCATTTCCTCTTTTCTACTCTAACTTTTTGAAATCTCTGAACTACCATCTCCAGGATTAGCTGATCCTATGAATATTTGCTTCATGTATTTGTCAGTCTACCTCCAGTAGCTCTGAAGATTCTCATAGATGTATAACTGTTGGTAATATTTCTTGGTCGAGAAACTCCATGAAGATATCTACCCTTATCTATATCTGACCCTAAATCTCCCAGTATCCTACCTGTAATTCGTCTTTTATCATGCTTCCCCACATGGCTTTGACTCCAAAAGATTGTGCTTTATGCATTTCATATCTTCTTATTTCCTGAAGTTTTTCATATCCTTAAGATACAATCACCTTATGTCTTTATTTCTACCTGTCCTGAACAATGCGTATCTTTTCATATTTGTGTTCCTGCCATGGCTGCTGTTCTAATATGTTTCTGTTACCTGGAGAATATTGTTTCTCAGGTCCTGCACCAACAGTTCTTATTCCTCAGTTTTGCCGCTGGGACTGCTGGCATTAATATATAGTATTTCAATTACTTTTTACTGACCAGAAACTAATTTCCTTAGCTGGATTAATCTTTCACTATCAGTTTCAGCTACCTGGCTACAGCTCTCATCAGTATGAGTACCTGCTGCTTTCTCCTGACCACTGATAATCTTTTATCCATTGCTGTGCCTTATCTATCTGATTTCTTTCTCCCTGTATATTTGAACTACAAAAAGATGTGTAGAAAGGTTAATAAAATAGAATATTAACCCTTAGAAGGGGAAGCAACTGTTTTTCTTTAGTTTAAAAGTCATCACAAAATTGGCTTTTAAGGCCATGCATTAGATCACACCACAGGAAAAAGGGGGAGATGCCATGTAACCATAAACTTCATTTCTTTTACCCCAGAACATCCATTAGTGCAAACCGATAAACTTTCGAAGACATGCTGATCCTCATCATCCCACTTCACTCTGTTTTCATTCATCTTGATTTTAATCTGAGCACAACGACAACTAAAGAAGCCTGCTTTCTTTCCTTCAAGCATTATGGAGGGAACACTTTTATTTAAACTCCTTTATGATAATAATTTGTACTTGGCATTCGTAGACATGTGAAAGCCAGCTAATACTGACATGCCTAAGAGCATATTCACAGGACTGCAAATGACTGAGGTACCATCACTTACTGAAATAGCTCTTGAGAGTATTTTACTCAAATTTACTGCTGACATACAGTAAATGCATGCAATTAGTCCGTTGCAACTGTAGATTAAATGGATTCATTGATAAAATCTGAAGACTTAAGAAAATCAATACAATTTGAAATTACATTGAACACCACTTCCTTCAAGTTTTTGTTTAGGCTTATGAAGTGATGACTGGCTATAGTTTGCCAGGAATAATAAGCCAGCAATGATGCAACCGGCTGGCTTACAATATATTTTTATTTTGGTTTGCTAATTAAGTTGTTTAACCCTTAACTAGTTTGATGTAATTTACAGTGGTTTAGTTTTAGTATTTTGATAACACCTTTTCTTGTTTGCTATAAAAGTAAAATTACATTGATTTACTCTTGGTTAAATGAGCGAAATGAGTAAAAATCTGCATTACTTAGAGTCCATCAGATTCTCCAAAACACTGCCTTGTATTTCCCAGTTGATTTTCACTCACTAAACCTTCAGTTTCACCTTTTGAAATAAACAGGATTCTTGCAGGACTGCAAACATACTGCAAAAATTTATCTCGGGTAATCTACAGATACTGTAGTTGCTCAGGCTCTTCCAAATTAAGGCTGAAATTTTGCACAGGGTTTTCCAGAGGAAAGTGTTTCATTGTTTCCCCTAAGCTTCCAGTGTTCAGAAAACTGCGACAGCCTCTCAGAAACCTCTGATTCTTATTGTGCAGAGCAGGTTCAAACCACCCACTGCAAGGCTATGATGGTTACCGCACGCTGTTTGACCTCTTTCTGCTCTCCCCCTTACAGGGGACAAAGCCTCCAGCACTGTGGGTCAGCACTGCCAGCGGGTCTCCACATCTGGATCTGTTCTCCTTGGCGCACTTCGACATACAGAGTTGCCAGAAGCCTTTTTTTCTTCACGGTTGTGCTCTGCATTTTCTTGTTCTACTGACAACTCCGGCAGAGATGTGGGGCTTTCCTCTTCTCCTCTCAACATTTCCATCCCAGATATCACATTGCTTAATTTTGGCCCAGCAGTGGGCTAGCTGCTATGCTTTCATACAGGCTGTGCCTGGATCCTAAACCTGATGCCCGGTGGCTTCAGGTTGTCGCTGGCTTTATATACTTGAAAGTGGAGATGGGAACAAAATCAGTATTTGTGCAGAAACAAGAAAATTTAATTTAATTTCATTTAATTTTGAGCATCATGTGTCAGTGGTCTCAAACAGAGAGCTGATGGGACATAGACTGTAGCAGAACTTAATGCTTAGCCATGACCATGAAAAATCTTAAAGATGCTCTTCCTCCGGACTGATGGCTAAGGAAATTTCAGCTGATGAGATAAGAAAAATGGTAAGTACCCATATACACGGAAAATCATCACAGTATTTATTTAACAGACCTTCTCTATAGTTACTATTTGTTAGGTCTTTTATAAGAAACTGGTGGGTTTGGAGTTTTGCATGTTTGATCTGATCTTGGTTTAAGAGGAAGGAGAATTGTTTAAAAGTGAAGAAAATTCTGGTCATTCACTTCTGGGTTATGTGAGGGTGAAACCAATGTTGCTTTTTCATTACATAGATAACAGACTAAAGGCATCCCAAAAGTAACTCAGTGCAGCTTCACAGTCAGGGCAATTGACTGATAAATAGTCAGCAAACTTCATACAAGGGAACTTTGCTGCTCAAAACCAAAGCACATTTTTAAGTATTGAAAATCGCCTATTTTTATTTTTAAAGTATTTATCCTGCCTTTTCCCATCATGCTATTTCCTAAATTTTAGTGTGAGGATTGATAAATAGTCCCTAAACGTAATCCTTCAAATGTTGAGCCATCTATTGGAATTACCTGAAAGCTCCAGATTTTGTCAACAGTTGCTAATTATTGTTGCTCTCCACTAAATGACACAGAATAAAACATAGGCCCAAAAGCAACAATCACCCATCACTGGCAATTTTGAAATAAAGCACTATATTTTCCTAAAAATACAAACATGAGTTAATTTAGGGAAGTTCCATGACCATTCTTATACAGAAGATTAGATGTCTTGATCATCCTAACCTCTGAAGGCCTCTCAGTCTACTCACGTCCTCCTTCTCTGAGGACAATGTATTTACAGGCGTAGATGTTTGTAGGAAACATGCCCAAAATTTAGACAGAATGAGAAAAGGAAAGTGTGAACCCCAATTTTATAAAGGTTTGGCTAGAAGAACATATAGTGATTCCCTCTCTTCACTTAACAAAATAAAGGGCTAAGCAGCAGGTTTTGATGTTACAATTTTCATGTTTAATAAACTTTGATTAACAAGAGTGACAGCTTTCTGTATTTGTAATATAATTTTGTATGTTTGTATGTTGCCATTGTTTCTCTCTGTCCAGAAAGAAGTATTGCCTTACATTTTTGAATTAACTAAAAATATAGTTGTTCAAGACTTAACTAAGGTGATACAAGTGTCTTTCTCCCCAAAATGAGAGTAGCGCCTCAACTACTACCCTACTAGCGAGTAATGCAGAAAGCAGTTGGCATTGCCCAGATAATACTTGGTAAACCAGATGCTCCTAGTTTACATGCAGTGACTTCTACATTTACTTTTGGTGTCTGAGAGGAAGAGGACATGTCGATTCCTAGAGAAGTAGATGGGTTCTGAAGACTAAAGCTGAGGACTAGGGCCAGAAACTCCTAAGCAAGGAACTTTTAAAAATCTGCTATCTGGTTCTGTATTTCAAAATGCTCATTAATTTGTCATGTTTGTGAATATGAACAGTGATGAGAGGGATAGCCTGCTCTTCAAAAAGTGCTGTTTACTGGCAGACCCACTGACTAAATATGTTTCTATCAACACTCTCAAGGAATTTGAATGTCACATTGTTATTGTTTATTCTAAAACACAGTAGACTAAGCAAAATAATACCCAGTTCTGCATGTTAATAAGTGCTAATTGCTTCCTAAGCAGCAGGTTTTGCTGCTCTCTAGAATTAAACTAATTTATAAAGTTATTAAAAAAATAAAGATGAGTAATACCTTGGAAATAAAATAGTTTGGGAAATGCCCTTGATAGTTTCCTCCTGTTTCTAAAAAGCATGTTAAAATCGTTGAACAGCAAATTTATTTGAAAGCCTGTAGGAAACAGATGCTTTTTGCACAGCTCAAAGTAACCGGGGAAGGGACAAAAAGGTAAGCATCTTTTTATATCATAGAAATGCTCAAGATTCCCAGCCCTGTCTTTGAGAAAATTAAAATCTTGCTCTCCTGTGGGGACGATGGAGAAGTCAATGCACAGATAAGCAACTTGATGTTACTCCAGAACCCACAGCACTTGCAATATGGAGAGCCTGACAGGTCTGTTATGCTATAGGTGACATGAAAGGATAGTTTTCAGGACAGGATGCGTTCCAGTGGGATATTACAAGGACTAAGGCATAGATGTTAAAAAAAGAAAAGAGGAAAACCACCACAAAAAAGCATCTCTTATTGTTCTTGGAAGTACTGGAGGCATTAAAGTAATATTATCAGGTAAATCATAGTGTCAGTGGAGGTTTTCATTAAAGATGACCTGCTTAGCTTTCCCCAGAGCAGGAGGGAATCTGTTCTTTTTCAGGATATAATTTATTCTCCAGTATGAGACTTATGCGAACATGAAAACGAAAGAGTTCCCCTGCCTACCACAGGTAAGGAAATTGAAGAAACATGTACTCCCCACTGTCTCCTCTTTAATCCCCCTCCTTCAGGCCTGTTGCAGGATCCTATCTTCCCCCCTGCAGGTCTCAGTCAGAACTGAGCCACTTGCTGATTTTTATAATCACCAGTTTCTTTCCCAGTAGGTCTTATAATTGAATGTGTGCAGCTGACTGCAGGCTAAGTGGGCCCTAAATGGCCAAGCTTGCCTGTTAAAGGAACCGGTGTCCCTTTAATAAACTAGCCTTGTCATAGTGAAAGAGTCCCCTCCCACAGCCCTCTTGTGGACCCCTCTGTTTCTTGCACAAAATTCCTGCAAGTTTCTCTAATGACCCCTATTCTTTAATTCTGTGCAGCTCAGGGTAATAGCTGCTTCTCCATGTCCACCTATCAGGCTTAGTATTCGCAACATCAGCAGCAGACAAATAGCTCTTCTTCTCACGTTGCTGCTTTTTCCTTGATCATCTATAGAGCGTGAAAAAAAGCAAAACAAAAAACCCCCCACAGAAACGTAGGCAGAAGATAATTTAATCAACACTTTTCAAAAATAAACAACCCATTTCTCTTCTTCACCTCGCTTTTCTCCAGATGTGCTCCTATTCTCTCTTTGGAAACCCCCGGTGCAGTGAGGCGCAACAGAAAAACATGGTCAGAGAATCACTTGGATTTTCTGTGAGCAAGGTACAGATTGACTGCAGAAGCTGCGGGGGCTCCGGACTGTCCTGACTTCTCCAGGCTTCTGACTTGGACACCTCCTCTAACGGCCTGTGCTTAAGAAGTGTGTCCTGTAGTTCTGCATGTCTAAAATGGACATAATAGTTTCCTATTTTACAGTGCTACTGTGAAGATAAATACGTTAGAAAAGAGGTTGGCTGAGAGAAGGTAGTAGAGAAAATTGTTAAGATAGATAGTTATTTCAGTGAAGATAATAATGTACTATTGTCCCTTGAACAAAACACTTGGCTCATCTTGGCTTCTAACCACATTTACTTCATTATTTGATGGCAAAGTTTTAATTATTCAAATGCTTTTTAATCTTTTAAAGCATAACATTTAGTCATATACATTCATGGATCTGTAAAGCAAATCTTGTGGCATGGTGTAGTAAACTGCAAAATCTGTAATGTCAGTGTTTCAAACAGTCACAAGAATGATCTGGCTAGGCGCTGCAGCCTGCAAAGCTTGATTCTAATGGGTGATATATGCCAAACAGGAAAGGTAATGCTCAAAGAGGGAAAATTGTTCAATATTCCATCTCTCTGTGACATCTGCAGCTGAACTGCTGGTACCAGCTCAGAGAAAACAAATCTTTTACTTTGTCTGGCAAATCATCATAACCGATCACATAGCTTATTTATCCTGGATACAAACTAAACAACAACATACAAATGGAAACCTTTTTTTCTGATAGAGCACTAGCAACAGGTAATGATTTGTTGCTTTCCAGCCATGTTCCTTTTATGCATCACATTTAGCTGAGTACGAGAAATATATTTCCACATCAGTATATAGATGAAACTGTAGATCTCAGTCATATTTCTGTATTAAACCAAATCAGCTAGGAAATGAGGTAAAGTGAATATTCATTTTAGAGACACAGAATTTCATGAATTATTCCCCAGATAAATGGTGCAGTGCCCCTCATGTTCAGTTACATTTGAAATAATGGAAATTGGGTTAAAATGAATTCTAATGCAAATTAGAAACACTATAAAGCAGCTGATTTTCAGTTTTCTTAGAGTAAGTAACCATTAGAAATGTCATTCAATACAATCCTATCTACATATAGTCTGGGCAATGTGTTATTCTTTTAGACGATTTTAGGAAAATTATTGTCTGAAATTCATATTGGTTTGTTTGTATTCAGCCAGTCCAAGGCTGAGAAAAAAGCCAGGGCCAGTAAATAAGCAGAATCTGTACAGCTGTCTTGCTGAGATGATAATTGTATTTTGACTATGGTTCCTCGTTCCTGCAGGACTAACACACAGGAAATTGTATTACATTAAATAATAATTGTTTTTCTAAAGGCATTAAGTTCTTTTCATGTTGCAGTATGTTAATACAGTAGCACACTACTGCATTAATACATTTAACTCAATTTTAGAGAATGCCTTTATTGCAAAGATCTGTGAAGCTGCATAGCTTGGCTTTGCTAGGCTTTGTAGGAACCTCTTCATTAGATTCAATTTACATGGATATGTGTCTCTTGAGGTGCACTTTAATTTGTGAATTCAAACCCTCAAATAGCACCTGTGTTCCCATCAAAACATAAATTACATATACAAAATTAGATCCAAAAGGTTTTTGTACAAGAACACAGTCAAACTCTTCATAACCAGCTTCTGTTTAACCCTGGAGATGCTTGAAAATTACAGGCATATCAGGTGCTGAGACTAATTTTCCCTCGGTCTCTAAAAACCAGCTTCAGCGTAAGCCCTAAAGCCCTGCCAGCTGGATAATGCTGAACAGCTGGATGTGTGGCTCACACCCAAGCTCTGCCAGATGCCCTCAGCAAAGATCTTTCTCTTCCTCGGAGGCTGTGCCTTGGTGAGTCCGCTCAGGTCCGTGTGGAGGCAGTGCCCTTAGCTCTGTCACGGAGGCCCATGGCCAGGAGCACCATCTGGGCTGGGGAAGGGGAAGGAAGCACGAAAGGAGGGCAAACGTACAGGGGAACAGATTGTCAAAACGAAAAGGTAAACGCCAAGAGCATGGCCTCAGCTTACCTCTGATTTCCTCATTAGCCTCTGTTTACTCCTATTTGCTGACTCACCATCAAAAGAATAAAGAAATTTTCTCTAATTAATGTGTTTCTAAAGGGTCACCTGCTTTCCTGGACTATTGGCTTAGATCAAAAAAATGTTTGCCTCATTTAGAAATATTTGAGCATGTACTTGTGGTGTTATGGAGAGGAGAGGAGGAAGAGGGAAAGGAAAACGACATATTCTGCCTGGGTTTCTGTCCAGACTGTGAATCAGAAATACCAGCTGGTACCTTTAGGAACACACGATGTATTCTTCCACTACCTAGCTGCTGGACCAGTGCGTGTGAGATTCCTTCTCAATGGTTAATCCTGGAAATTAATGCAGTTTCATTTCTCTCCCGGCTCTAAGGGATGAGTTGTTATTTGTTTGGAAGAGGAGTCTTAAAGGACTGCTCTGTTCAGTGGTGTGAGAGAGAGGGAGAGACACACACACGCACTCATGAGATCTCCAGCGCCTGAGGGCATTTCCTATTTCTTGTAGCAGTGAACTTGTCTATGCTCCTTCAGAGGAGCAAAAAACAAGATGAAACAACTCCTACTTTATCACCAGCCTCTGAATGTTGCTGTGCTACCCTTTCCTGTCACCCAGCGAGGGCTGTGTTCGCCTTCCCAGTCCCAGATGATTAAACACTGTGATTTCTTTTGGACTCGGAGAGAGCTGCTTTCGGGTTCGGAGTATGGAAAGCTAATCACAAGGAACAATGTTACACGAGAAATCTTCAGCTCTTCCCTGTCCTTGTTATCAGCAGGCTAATCAACTGAATTATAGAATCAGCTTTTTTCCAGACAATGAGCACTCTGAAGAAAACAAAACAAAGCAAAGGCTGTTCACTTTCCGCAGCGATACCTCTGGGTCTCCTGAAACAAAGTATTAATAGTCCTAATTTTCTAAGAAGTCAGCACTCTCTCAAATAACTTCAGCAACCTGGCCGTAATTTTCAGAAGTGATGGGATCTATCAGCTGCCTGCATTTCCAGCCGTGCAGGGTGAGCTTTCTAACCCTGATCAAGAGAAGACAGGCAGAGTATGCGTCTAGGTCACATAGAAAACATGCATTTTATGCATGTATATCCATGTATCTTTCAAAGATACCAACCACTGTAACATTCAAGCTCCTCCTGTACTTCTGTGAAACAGCTTAGTATCATCCAATACTGTTCTACAAGTAGGTTCTTTAAAATATTTGCCATCCTAATTCCCTGCTGACTCATTTCCCTAAGCAATTTCCAAGACCGTGTCCCACATCTGTGAGTGACCCAGGTACATTTCGCACACCAGTTCTCACTGAAAACAAGTGGGATTTTGTCATCTGAATTCCTTATGAACTTTCGCAAAATGTATCCTAAATAACTTACTAAAGGTCACAGAAGGCTTGTTTAGTGAAATTAGGAGTGTCACTTTGGCTTCCTGAGGTTCTACCTGATATTCTTACCACCTCCACAACCTATCTCAGCAATTCTGACATTCCTCAGAAAACTGTATTTCTGTTAACACATTAGTATAAAACACAGCAATTTCCTGATGTAGCTGTCTTTTCAACACAAACCAAGAACCTGTTTTGCAGAGAACTCACCCTTTAATGAGAGTTTTGTCAACACAGAGGCTTTTGTTTTTATGAATGCAATGTTTGGAAAGGTGGAGCAATGCACAGCAGAGAGAGACGACTTGTGTTCTTCTGACTTAATTTTAGCAGGTGTACCATGCTCTCTGGGTATGGATATGGAGGCCCTCAGACAACTGACCACTCCCTTCTTGCACCTCAATAGATCATACTTCTTTTACCCTGAAATATAGTGACTATTTATGAAATTATTTAGGATATGTAGAGTGTGTAATAACTCTATGCTTTGAAACTCTTCCAGGGTTGTGTTATTCTAGGGCCAAATAAAAGCCCAAAGATCATTACAAATTTACAATTTTTGGAGACATGGAGGAAGGGAGGGGAGTTATATGTATAGCCATCAACTCCCAGGGAAGCTGGAAAGAGTCTTCTGAACTTTTGACGTGCTGCAGTGAACTTGAGAAGAGTCACTAAAAATTCTAGATAAGCTTTAATACCGATGAGATTGGCTTCTCTGACCTCACAGATACGAGAAACACAGTTTAGGTAAAACCATCCAGTAGAAAGATCATTTGGATTATAAATTAATGTATTAGGGAGCATCCTGGGAGAAGAATGACTCATAAAAACTGAAAATAGGAAATATTTGCCCTGTAGCTAAATTCTTCATAAAATTTAGTCTAGCTCCTCAGAGAGTCTCCATTTAAGTTTTAGAAGAATATTTCTCATAAGATTGCATATAATAATAGCTTTTTCACTCATCAGCTGAGGACTGAAGATTCTACAAGGAAGATTCTAAAGATGTAGAGGTTTTTTTCAGTTGTGTTGGATATATGTAGATCTTAGAATCATAGAATAGTTTGGGTTGGGACGGTCCTTATAGCTCATCTAGTTCCAACTCCCCTGCCATGGGCAGGGACACCTTCCGCCAGGCCAGGGTGCTCCAAGCCCCGTCCAACCTGGCTTTGAACACTGCCAGGGAGGGGGCAGCCACAGCTTCTCTGGGCAGCTTGTGCCAGGGCCTCACTCCCCTCAGAGTGAAGAATTTCTTCCTTGTATCCAATAGAAATATGCCCTCTTTTAGTTTAAAGCCACTACACCTTGTCCTATTACTCCATGTCCTTGTAAAAAGTCCCTCTCCAACTTTCTTGTAGGACCAAGATACATACATAATTCATGCATAAAAGTTTGTGTATATATATATACACACAAATAGTTATATACTATGTAATAAAATCTCTTTAAATCATAAAGCTGACAGATTCCATGTGTTTGTTAGAAGGGACAACTATTACTCTGAAGTAGACAAGATTAGAAATCACAATTTCTTCAGAAAAACATTAAACTCGAGAGTAAAACACCACATACACAGTAACAACAAATTATTTCTCCTACAGTTTAGATAACTCAGGTTTTTACTATCAGCTCTGCTTTTTATTTATGCTGGGAAGGGGTTAGTTTCTACAGCCACTGAAGCCAGTTGTAAAACTCCTGCTTATTTTAGTATGAGAACGATTTGACTGTGATTGTATTGATTAACCTCCATTGTGTAAACATTGAATTCCATCCACTACCTAAGTGTAAATTTGTCAATACCTAATAGATCCACTTGATTGTTAAAAGTGACTTGGTAACACAACAGTAGCTGTATTTCAAAATGCAAGTTGTCTGTCCAGCCTCCTGTTCAGATTTTGTGAAGTATTTTTCTTGGGATGCTTAAAATTGTCTAATTTTACAACTTAAGAGAAATTGTTAGCTGATGGATGAAGTTTCTGGACAGATTAATAACTGCAGTTCCAATTACCATTAAAGGAACAACTTCAGTTCTTCCCCTCCTGAAATTTTACTTTTGCCTAGTGTAGGACATACACACACAAGTAAATAGCCTTAGGTTTTATGTATTGTTAACTCTGATGAAGACCTGTATAATGCTCTTACAGAAGTTCCAGACTACATGGTGATTGAGCGAGCAAGCAACGAAGCAGCCTGTAGCACCCGCAGGGCCCGAGACTCGACCGATGTCTGAAGTGCAGCAGTTCTGTTTGCAAGGCTGTGGCATGTCCATGCCACTACGAGGTAACACGTCAACATTTGGTTCCTTTTTCCTGCAGAAACCCCACACACCTGATAACCTGAAGTCCGTTTCATGAAGGGGAGTACTTGTCCTCAGTCCTTACGATGTCCTTACAATCCTGTTCGAGCTCTTTAGGTTGTCCCTGCTTGGTGAATCAGGAGAAGCTAAATTGCATTTACAGAGGATAGGCCAACCACCACGCTTCTTTGAGCAGCAATACTGACTGGGTCACTGGATGAAAAGGCAGATTCTGGGTGACTGGCTTGGTTACAAAGACAGCTTACTTTTTCAATATGCTTTATTCTCTTTTGCATACAGAACTTGTGTTACCTCTCCTAGAATATGGCTTTATTCACAGTGCGTTTTAGATAGCTGTCTTCTTTCACAGTAAATGATGAAACCCTCTGATGAATTGCTAGAATTTAATTTCTGATACCGTGTTTGCTGGGTTATCTAACCAGCTATATAATCTGATGAATGCTTGTAATGGAACAAACTGGCCACCTTTTTAACAGAATTTAAATGAAATAGAATCCTGCTTTCCCAAACTAGCACATATTTGGTTTGGGATTTTATACTTTTCACTTTAATACCACCGCAAATCACCTCCAAGAAAGGAAGAAGATGTAATTCTGGTCAATACTGCTACTCCTTCAAGGTAAAAAAAAAAAATACTCTTCGAGGCCTTGCTTGGTACTTGAGAAAGAACTATTTCAACCTTCATTTTTAGGAGCTGAAAAGAGATCAGAGCTCAAGACAGTCCTCTTCAGGTCAGAAACAGATGCTTCTACCACATTCAGTTTCGCTGGCATGATAAACTATTTGCTTGTGCACTGATACCTCCCTTTTTTTTCCAGTTTGTCTGGACCAGGCTTAATGTGACACTGGGGTTGATTTTCTCTTTTATTTTCATTCCTGTGCCATCCGTAGTTTGACTCTTTGTTTGCTGTAGCACTATGTGCATAAAGCTCATTTGATCTCTAAGTTCCCCAGGAGCTGGCATCTTGTTGAAACATGAAGAAAGCAACAAGAGAAAACAAAGGCTCAGCAAGGAGTTATTACAGAAAGAAAACACTAGTAGGGGCTCAGCTATCTTTCAGATGTAAGACCTCTTTGAAGAGTGGGAGGAGAGGTTATTCCTAGCAGGGCAGCCTTAAATTTCTGGATTTCCTGCGGTGCTCACAGCGTTAGCCCTTGTGCACATATACAAGAGGTATACACTCAGCCACACACTCTAAGGCATTTAGGTTTCTAAGTCCTGCTGATTGGTAAATGGTAGAATTTCATGGGAGATCAGGTTCGCAATACACTATGAAGCTCTCATTTTTCACTGCACAAAAGTCAGGTACCAGTTTTCCTTGGCTGGACATCAGCCAGGAGCGAAAAACAACTTTTAGAGTTACTCTAAAATAGGACTAGATGAGGAGTTCAGGGTGAACACGATTGTGGAAAAATAGTTCTTTTGACTCAGGGAATATAGATAAGTCTGTTTGACCACCAGTATCTCATCTGATTTATGAGAGCCCAGAAGTCACAGCTCCAGAGGGCAGTTAAAATATTTAATGTGACTGATAATGACCACACATTCACCTCCTGAGGTAGATATGTCTCCTTTGTATTCATTAGAGCAGAAGTGACACTTTCCCAAAACGTTGTCCTTTCACCACTGCACTCTATATATCCTAAAGGATAAAGACCTTTTTTTTTTCAAACAAAGTTTAATGTTAAGAAACAAGTCAACCCATACAAGAAAACAACTGAGATCTGACTATAGTCAGAGAAAACTTCAATAATAGTGAATTGCAATAGCAGTAATAGGTCAGTTATAAAAGCTGTAAGTCCTTTCACAAAAGCCCCCCAGACAGAACAGACTGACCGAGGTACACAATTCCTGTCTGACACTTTGTTCTGCAATTTTAAGATAGGAAAGTTTTTCTGAGTTGAAGCTGTAAGGAAAGGCAAGTGGCTCTAGTAGGATTTCATTCTTCCTGTCACTGCCAGTAATTTTATTGTTAAGAATTAATGTTCTAAAGTAATTTTTGTCCATGCTTTACCAGTTTTAAGTTCCATGGGTGCTGTACAAAATGTCAATAGAAATAATTTTCCTAAATAATTGTGAAGCTTTAAAAAATTGTGCACTATCAAACAGTGAAGCCTATAATGGATTGGATCCATATCATGTTGTCCTGGGTTCAGCTGGGATAGGGTTAATTTTCACAACAAGCCAACTGGGCTGACCCAAACCAGCCAATCAAATGGGATATTCTACACCATGTGATGTCATGCTCAGTATTTAAGTGGGGAGCTGGCTGAAGGAAGGGGATTTTGCTACTCAGGAGCAAGCTGAGCATCAGATGGTGAGAACATTTCATGCTGTATGTTCTTTTTATCAGTATTATTGTTGTTCTTTTCTTCTCCCTTTGCCGTTCTGTTAGGCTGGTTTTATCCCAACCCACGAGTTTTGCCTTTTCCTCCCGATTCTCCTCCCCACCTCACTGGGAAGGATGCAGGAGTGAGAGAGCAACTGCGTGGTTCTGTGTGGCCAACTGAGGCTGAACCACAACAGATTTACAGCACATTCATGCAGCAATCCTGAAATGAGAAACTATGCATTTTGACACCACTGCAGTAGAATCAGAACACTGTACAGTAGGAGGAAGACAGGTTATGGAAATAAACCTAATTGTTTGAATTCTGCTGCAATTATGCTTAATTCTGCTGAAGGGTGAAAGAGAAAAGAATTCTACGTGAACCATGTGCTATGACCCAATCAAAACAAACAAACATCTGGAAATAATGATTTCACAGTGTGTAGGGCAAATTTTTAGTAAACATAAGTCACACAGCTTATGGATTACTGGTAAGGTGAACTATAAACCTCAAGTCCTTTTACACAACAGCTAAAAAGCCCCCAAACCATCATCTGATGAAAGAAACATATAGTGCTCTGTGTCATCAAATGCATGATCATGACGTTGACTGCTTCAGCTCAGGAGACTTGGTAGCCAGAATAATAAGGAAGAGGAATGTGTAAGACTTCAAGATACTCTCAGGTTTCCAATAAGCATAAAAGCTGGTTTTAGATAAAAGTTGTCATCACACACTACCAGTTTATTAAAAAGAAAAAAAGGAGAAGAAAAAGAAAATATCTAAAATCTTAAACTCCTCTGAAGTTGTTTGAAATTCCCTGAACCTAATGTCATTTAGAAAGCCAGAAATAGCTTTCTATTTGAAAAATGTCATGATGTTACTATATAATATTGTAAGCAGATTTCTGTTCTTACTTTATTCTGATTTCTTGTTCTTATCATTCTTACTTTACTGACTTGGAGACTGGAAGTTTGCAAACAGTATCTAACCTTTTGAGGTTCAACCTCTCAAACTGTTAAGAGTCATTTTAATTAAAATGATAATGCTTTCAATTGCCAGATTTCATTTTAAGTTGAGCACCATGCACACATTTTAAAGAAATGAACATTTTATTGTATATCATTTGATTAGTATTGATTTTGTCTATGAACTTTAATGAAAAGTCTGAAATGAGAATCAGTATATCATACTAAAGCTAAAAATAATCAAAACTAGGTGCAATTCATAGAAAATTCTCCACTAGGACATGTTTTCTGATTGAAGCCAATGGGAATTTTTGTGTAGAAAAGATGGAAGAATAATAAAAGAGAAAACACTTAGACTTCCCCAGCTCTCAAGTATTGTGTTATAGGCTGGATTTGTCTTTGTATATGTTGTATTATGTATTAGTATTTGGTGACTGGTGACCTCATTTCTGTTGGAACACAACGGAGCACTTGCATTTTCTGCTAGCATAATTTTAGGATTAATTACAGAAGTAAGAGAAAACTGGTGCTGAAAACCACTGCCTACAGCATTCCTTTCATATTTCATCTGTTTCTATCAGATGCAGAAGAATGCTTTGCGTTTAGCTATTGCTATGTCTCAGTTAAAAAGATTAAACTCTACAAAAAATAAACCCCAAAATTCCAAAGGAGTATGCTTTCATTTGCTGACACAGGCATGGGTTGCTTAGCTTGAGATACGTTGGTTTACCTCCCATATAAAACAACATGTATCTCTCATACATACATCCCCAAAAAATGATGTCTCAACATTTCTACTTAAAATCTGATTTTTGGTGTCTGTTGCTTCTCACTGAGTTTATATCTACAATGCCTGCTAACACAATGACAAAGAAAATTTTCTACAAACCTTTCTCTGGAGCGCCTCAAAAGATCCAAATACCCCAGAGCACAACATATTTCTGCCTGCAGCATCTCCTTCACTCCTGTGTCTATAAGGCCCTACAGTGTTCCACATTTTTTGGGGACTGGAGCATCTCTCCTATGAGGAAAGACTGAGGGAGCTGGGCTTGTTTAGCCTGAAGAAAAGTCTGAGAGGGGACCTTATCAATGCCTGTAAATATCTTAAGGGTGGGTGTCAAGAGGATGGGGCCAGACTCTTTTCAGTGGTGCCCAGCAACAGGACAAGGGGCAATGGGCACAAACTGAAGCAGAGGAAGTTCCAGCTGAACATGAGGAAGAACTTCTTCCCTCTGAGGGTGATGG
>Ga0065711_1034412_pt1 | contig 23812 bp, 23 predicted proteins | sample Hoacrofraction12_FD_59098 | JGI IMG/M metagenome (GOLD analysis project Ga0065711, IMG submission 59098) | Hoatzin crop microbial communities from Cojedes, Venezuela - Epithelial fraction 12 v2 (version 2) | ecosystem: Host-associated > Birds > Digestive system > Esophagus > Crop | place...
AGGAAGGAAGGAAGGAAGGAAGGAAGGAAGGAAGGAAGGAAGGAAGGAAGGAAGGAAGGAAGGAAGGACATGACTGGTACAGTTCCAAAATAAATTTCTGAAAATAATGCTTTTCACTGCTGATCTCTTAGGATGTCCTCTGCATTTCAAGCCTGCAGGACTGCCTATTCTGGTAGAAAGTAATTTGTATGTTTTTGATAAAAATCAGCATAGTACATGCTACCTCTCTCCCTTTTATCATCCACATGTGTGTATGTACAGAAGTTTCAGCTTATGCAGTGCATATAGCCTTTACATAGGCTTTTAATATAAACTATTCTTGCTTTCCTCTCTGGACTCTTCCATGTCAGTTTGTTGCACTGATTTTGAACTTTGCGGAAAGACCACATCCCCTTTCTTTGAAACCTTTCTGGAAACAACAAATAAAAAGCTTTTTTTAAAAAAACAAACACCTTCCTGCCGTATGAACTTTACACCTGACTTGCAAAGACACAGGCACACGCTTCCATCCTGCGAGTACTGCGTGCAGGCCCATTGCCTTGCGTAACTGGAAATCAAAATGATGGATGTAGGATGTGCAACCAGCAGTTGCTGGGACTGGGAATGGGCGCTTGCCTCTGCAGAGAACATTTGAGATACTAGGGGGTGTCTTCCAGAAAGCGACTAAAGATGATTCAAGAGGTAAGGCAAAAACAAAAACATAGTGCAGAAAAAGTCCAAAGACAACACAGGAAGGTTTTGTTTGTGGGTTTCTGAGCTGACAGTTTCTTTCTTTTGACACAGATCAGTGTCCCTAATAGAAGTTTCCTATCCAAAGAGAAAAAAGTAAAATGCTTCTTAAGAAACAGGAATAAAGAAATATATGGATTTGGCAAAGAGAAACACAAAGTAAAGGCTTGATCAAATTTTCTTTCTGTGCAGAAGAGATTGTCTCTGTCCACTGAAAGAAACAGAGCATGCAGGGAGGGCACAGCTATGTGCAATACCACAGTGATCCCAAAGGATACCTGTTGGCTGGGCAGGGATGTGAAAGCTCCTCATGCCTAGTTTGCCACATCAGCCACTGAGGTAAATAGCTGCAGCTCCAGCAATCCCAACAGCCTGTGCTGGCTTTGGCATTAAAGACCAAGCCGGTGCGTGACCACCCCAAAGAAAGAGCCCCTGCAGCAAAGAACCCCACTCCCCGCTGAGCCATGGGGTAGAGGGGGATTGTGGGCATCTGCTGCCAAGTACAGGCCGGGGCTTTGGGGACCTGGGTCAATAAGTGAGCAGCACATAAAAGGACAGGCCTTGAGGATGCTTGTGGAAGAAGGGGAAGCTGGAGGAGCTGGTGGGAGGACAGGCATGTTATGCCTTTCCTTAGAGACTGGTAGAGATACTGGTGGAGAGGCCAGGCAGCTCTGCTTGCCACTTCGTCACACGTCCATAAAAGTCCTTGTCCTTTTGCATACTGTTTAGAAAGGAAACTAAAGGAGGGGGAGGTAGATACCCACCCTTTGGAGAGGAGCATTTGAAAGATAGAACAGGCAGACTATATAGGGGAGAAAACACTGCAAATTACTTCAGAAACGAGGAGGAGACAGGATGTAATTAGAAGCATTTTTAGAAGCTGGTTGCACAGCTTACATCAGTGAAGAGAGCTACTGAGGAAGGGTACAGTGCTGGGGAAGTTCAGCAAAATAAAAGCAGTGTTCTTTCCAGGCACCTGATATTTTGCCTGAGTTTCACTCCATTACCAGGCTTAGCTGTGGATTGGGCTCACATAGCTCTGGCACACCCCTTCAATCTGGAGATCTTTGGGGACTCCAGAGAGGCTTCTTCTCTGCATGGAAACCACCCATCGAGGTACCATCACAAATGGTGAAACAGTGATGAACAAAGAACAGCCTGCAACAAAGCAGAGGGATTTTGTGATAAAAGAGAGCAAAGGAAACTCAAATGATATGTCTGGAAGACATGGACAAACATAAGTTCAGTTCTTAAAGAAGGTGAATAAAGCCAAACCTGCAAGAAGACACCTGTCAGAAGGTGACACCAGCCAAAAGCAGGAATTGCACATCATTTTGTGATGAGAGGTCTTTAAGAGCCGAGTTAGGAGAACGAAAAACTCACATATCTAAGGCAGTATTGTAAAGTCGTTCCTACTCACAGCCAACCCAACACTATGCAAACCAGCCAGCTGGGGAGACCTCAATCTCATCCCTGTGGTAGGTGGCTGCTGACACAGCCCGGCCGAGGAGGTGACTCTGCCTGTCTGCTCCCGCCATGTACCCTCGCACCCTGGGAGGAGACGGGTGAGAAGACTGAGTTCTTCTGGCTCGTCACTGAGAGGAAGGTATCACAACGTGACAGGTCTCATATCTTCTTCCAGACATCTCCTTGGTCCCCGCCTTGGGGAGCTGAGTCCTACGCCTCTGGTGCAAGAGAGGGGACAGCCTGGCCCAGCGCAGCAGGGTCTCTCCCCTGCCGTCGCAGCTCCGGCTCCCCCCGGAGAGCGCAGACACCAAGCCAGGTGGGCTCTCCCGAAGGGCTCGCCGTTGCCGTCTCATTTGCATCCAGCATTTGGCAGGGAAGCCGAGCAGCACGCAGCGCAACGGGATGACATGATGTCCTGACCCTGTCTTACACAAATGTCAAGCTGTCCCGGTTTGTACACCCTGCAGCTTGACGGGACTTGCTTTCCCCCCTCCGGTGGGGCACACGACAGTACTCACTCCTGGAGACATCTACAGGGGAGAAATGCAGCTCCTTGGCCAGCCAGACATGGCCATAACCAGGGTGTTTGCTTTTTCTATTCAGGTTCCTGGGGGGCAGCTTTCCTCTGCCCTCTCTCGATAGCCATTAAGGTCGGTCGGACATGAAGACCATGGGGACATCAGCCCTGGGATAGACACAGCAATAGTGATATGGGGTCTGCCCCATCACACTGCCTGCGTATGTAAGCAATGGCAAGTGGAGACAGAGGAGTCTCCAGTTCCCATGGCCCCACTACGAGACTCCCTTCTCTTTGGCTTTGTGTGGGGCCACATGCTTCGGCTTCCTGCTCGGTCAGATAAGAATGGTTTTTTGGACTGTTGCAGGGAGATGCACATGGGCCAGCCCAGCATTTAATTTCTCAAAGGTCTTCAAGAACAGGTCCCAAGAGTTTTCCGTGACTGGGTTGTAGTCAAACGTTGTCATTTGTCTGATGAGGCCAGGATGCTCACTGCCAGCTCCAGTCACGTCTTGAAGTGCTGAGGTGGGACACATCCTTGCCGGTCCCCATCGCCACGTCCAGCCCTGCAGCAGAAGTCCCCTGTGTCCGCATGCACGGTCTGCCTTGCATCTGCCCAGCCACGCTGCTGGCTGCAGACAATGCTCCCACAGTCACTCCTCACCGCACGGGCAACTCGTGCAAGGGCTGCAAAACTGCCAATTAATGAAGAGTTGTCAGATGTTGCCAGGCCTTGTAGGCCCAGCTGGCGACCCAACTGTCACCACAGTGAACAGTAAGACAAGGCAAGAGCTCTCAATCAGTTTAGGGGCTTAAAAGCAGTGACTCACCAATAGACAACCATTTATTTTTATTGTTGACCAATAATTATGGTATTGTCTGCTGGGTATAAATGCCACACTGTTTCATGACAGTGGCTTTGGCCTGTCCTCGTTCCAACCAATTTCTATCAAATGAAGAAGATAAATCCAATAGCAAGCATTTCTGGTGACAGGTTTGCACAGTGCATGAGGCAGCCACAGAAATAAAACCTGCCTTATGGAGAATGAGACAAATCCTGAGGCCTCCTCCAGACAGAGTCTCTATGAGACCAACCTGAGATGCGCATGGCTTTTCAAAGAGGCTGTAGTCCATGTGGCAGGCATAAAAACTCTGACATCCTCTGTATGTTCACTGAGCTGGTGCAGCCAGCATGAAATTTAATTCGTGGGAACAATCTCCCATACTTGCAAAATGAGGCAAGAGAAGGAGCCATCCCCGCACGCCAAGCAAGCAGCCCCAGAAGGTCTTCCATGGGTGCTCATATACCCCTGCACTCCAGCAAGGGCTTTGCCTTAGCGGGAACATAGGGGCTGAGCACCCTCCAGCTGGTCCCAGCAAACTTCAGCAGGTATTTTGGAGGTGCCTACGTAGCAAGTGGTTGGCGCTGACCTTTGAGAAATTGGCTGACACCTCTGCAAGGAGACCCACTGCATCCAGAATAAAGAATGGAAGTGAGAGATCAAAAAGCCTGGTAAGTGAGGTTTAATTTTTCCCCATTTCATATTAGGCATATGTTTTGGGTGCAGTGCAGTTTATTTATACGTGTTGCTTTAAGGAATTATGCTGCTGGTGATGCTACCACTCAGTTAGTGTCAGTCCACCCACAACAGGCCATGAGCTTCCACGTGCCGGGTTGGAGAGCCGTGGCGGGGGGCCAGAGGGAGCGAGCGCAGGAGCTGGTATGGTCCCTGCGATGTCTCCAGCAGCGGTAGGTGGGAAGAACGGCTGTCTGGGACCATTCAGCCAGGGCAGCATGGGGACGCTGACCCTGCAGAAATGTCGACGAGAGGAGCAGCCCTCCCAGGGAGGGTGGGAGAGCAGACGGGGATGCTGCAGGCTTTGTGCTGCCCGCCCCATGAGCTGCCTCGTCCCTCTGACTCCACCGGCCACAGCCCCCCGGCCGTGGAAATCCCCCTTCCACGCCTGGCGTTGCCAACAGCTGCCTGAGGACCAACCTGCCGGCGGATCCCAGGAAGCGACTTTTCTTTCGGGAACGACCAGATATGAAGGCTCCATTATATGGAAAACACTGATGTCCCGCATCTGCCAAACCCAACACATTTCCTCCACCTCTCCCCAACACCCCTCCCCACTGTTACAGACCCTTGTGGCTTTTTCAATAGTTGTTTTCTTTCTGCTTAAAACAGGGCTGCTTCTCTGCAGGGAGAAAGGCCCTGTTTGTGGGGTGCAGCTGCATTTCAAAGGTACATTGTTGGTGAGTTATGAATTTGCATGCCTTTACTAATGTGTGGAAACAGGAGAATTCTTTTGCTTTTTAATCGAAATTGATGTTATTCCTCTGCCAGTGGTACCCGAGGAACTGTTTTGTTCCATTTCCTCTCCTTTCATGCAGCCCTATTTATGTTTAGATCTGGTTTGCTGCCACCAAGAATCATTGTCATTACCACCAGTGTCTAAGGGCCGGCCAAGTCCAGCAGCTGTGTGTTTAATGCCTACCCTCGCTAAGGTTTATTTCCTTGACAACATGGTCTTGTTTGAAGCAACTTTCCTCCCAGAAAGAAAGAAAGAAAGAAAGAAAGAAAGAAAGAAAGAAAAAAAGAAAAAAAGAAAGAAACAAAGAAAGAAAGAAATAAAGAAAGAGAAAGTCCCTTTCCAGGGTTTATTTTTTTTTTCTTTTTTCCTGTTTTCTTTTTTTTTCTTTTTTCCTTTTTTTATTTTTTTTTTTTCCTTTTTAAATTTTTTTTCCTTTTTTTTAACTTGGGGACAGGAGTGGGATTTTTGGATGTGAATACAGGGCTACCTCCAATTATTATTATTTTGAAGGTCCCCATTTCCCCCTGCCCGAAAAGCTCGCCCCGCGCCTCGCTCGCCCTCCGCATTCAAAATGGAATACCTAGGTGGCCAAGCGGGACCCGCTGACCTCTATATCCTGTTCCTTTCTCCGGGTTTTGCTGCCAGTTTCCTCGATAAAAGGCGAGAGTGAGAGATAATTAACAAAAAACATGGCCCCCGGACAATGAAACAACTGGCCTTGGCGAGCCAGAAATTTATCCTGGTTTTCTAGGTGAACTTTCTCCCATCAATCTTTCCTTTAACCTCCGTGTTAGTGGGAGCAATAGGAACACCCCCTCCCCTCCCCCGAGCAAATGCTTTCTTTTGAGGGGGAACAAAACCCGGGATCGGAGAGGGCCGAGGTAAAATCTGGGTGGTATCGTGCCGCCGCACAATGCCCCCACTGTTCCCCGGGCCGGCGCTGGTGTTTTACAACAGGGGAGGGGAGAGGATGAATGGCCCGATGATGTGAAACAATCCTCCCGATTCAGGGCGACAAACCCATCCTCTGTTCCGCCGGGAGGGGAACAAAAAGAAGAGGGGAGCGCACAGGGAAGGAATTAAACCCAAACCAGTTCGTCTAAGAAAAATCTTTCCGATCCTGGAAAGGCTTCTGGGAGATGCCAGGGAGAAGCCCAGGATATTATTCCTCCAGCTTTCGGTTATCAACGTGGCTCCAGGGGCCAGCGGAGAAGGGCCAGGGGATGCTTTGGCCAAGGGGAAAAAGTACAATGGCCCCTAAGTGCCGGCATCTCTCAGGCTGCCCCGTGCTCACTCCCTCACGGGCGCCGAAAACCCCAGCAGTCGCAAAAAAAAAAAATGATTGGCGGTGGGGTTGGGAGCACGCGGGACAATGTGGGTCCACTTCAGGTCCCCTTGAGAGGGTATTATGGCGAGGGAAAATATTTGTGCTCTGAAGATGACACTCTCCATTTTGTTAATGGCTCTCATCCGGCGCTGATAATCACACCCACCGCACTCCTGTCAGTTGTCTGCCGGTTCCCAATTAATGGGGCATGCTCAGAGAAAGCATCCCTTTTTCTGCAACCAAGACAATTCCATTGTGTTCACCTACTTGAGAAGAGGGAAAGGTGAATATGAGGGCATTCGGCATTGTAAATTACCAATAAAACACAAACTGAAAGAGCACCCCTCCAATAAATTAGAAGTCTTTACTCCTGTTGGGTCACGCGTTGGGAAATGCACATTCAGGCTTGTGGCGGGAGAATTTTGCACAGAAACTAAAGCAGCTGGATCTCTTTTTTGCCCAACCCTATTATTACTTGCCAGAAAAAAACACTGTTTTCTTAAAAAAGCTGTACCAGTTTTACATTTCATGGGCTAGAAATATGGTGGAATGGTCCAAACAGATGTGCTAACGCAGGCAGTTGACAACAGCAAACAGGCGATGCCATCGTGTATTAAATACTAAGAGCTGTTAGAAGTGTCTTTTTTAAAAAATTCCATGTTTTCCTATGCAGGGACTAGTAAAAAGCTCGGTAAGAAGTTTAGCATCTCCAGAGAAGACATAGCCAGGCCACTGACTTTCACTCTTCCCCAAGGACAAAACAAGACCAAACAAAACAAAAACCTCTCTGCAGAGGCATATCATTATCTGGACACGAAGTCGAGCATCTTTGATATAAAGCCCTCTTGACAAATACACACACAGCATTAAACACAAGGGCGAAACAGGGGCGTGCCCCTCCCAACAGCTGAGCGCTTTATTTTTTGCTATCACTCATATAAAACCTGTCACATTTGACTTGAGTTGGGCATTATAAAAACCATGAAAGTGTAGCCCATGCCTTCTGTTTCATCTCAAATACAAGCAGCATGAGGCAGCATGGGGTGGGTGGGCAGAGATCAGCCAGAGTGGGGAGAGCTCCACAAAACTGAGCACAGGAAAACTCAGTTTGCTCAGACAGAGCGAGTTACAGTCCCAGTCAGCAAGTCAAATCCCTAGCTAGGGTAAATCAGCTTACGTTCTTCACACCTAAATGATTTAGTTGCATTCACATGCTTCCTGATGACATTCTTGTTTCTGTGATGCTGTAGTCCATTGGTGCAATTTTACAGGGAGTAAGGAGTATTTGATTCACACAGAGACGCCAAGAGAGAGATCTTGCATCAATGATACTTGTGTAAAGCTTAGAAAATTAAACTGTCGTTCAGTGTTTCACTTTAAAAATTAAAGAAGCTATTTCAGATCACAGAATATCATCTTCTACTGACATCTGACAAGTATCAGGTAAATACATCCCTGAATGCTTTTCTGAAAGGTGCTTACACGTCATCATCTTTACTATACAGAACAAAATTGCTCTATTGACTTCGCTGGACCTAGGCCAATATCCAGCTCCAAAACAGTAATGATAGCATCATCACAATTATAGGTTTTGGCTGCAGTAGGTGCATAACGATTGTGGTTTATTAGAAATACCAAAAGTTTCCTCAGTGCACTAATTGCTAGCATTGCTGGTACTGCCATCATGAATTCCTTTGGCTTCCCTTTCTGTCCCGTGCTTACCAACCTCGAAAAAACACTGGACTGCTTTTCTAGTAATGCTCCAAGCAGAAGAAAAATGTTCTGCCTGGTTCCCTTCAGTGGTGGCTCTTCCCTGGAGGAAGGTCTGCTTACTTCCCATTTTAGAGTGGGACAGTCTGCATCCCCCTGGTGGGTGATTATTTCTGAGAAGGAGCTCAACCAGCAGCCACCATTTTGGCAAACGGTACATTCTGAAAGAGGGATTTTCAAGGCGATGGAGCCGGAGGAGAGGTAGTCTTCCCAAAAAGTTGCTCTGATTTGGACAATCCAAACAAGTGGAGATTAAGCAAAACCCCACAGAAGCTCTGTTAAACTGTCGGAGCTTTTCCAAGTAAATATTTTGTTGTTGATATAAATGACTTCGGGTTGGATTATGGAGGCAGCCACAGGGGTGAGAGGCTGCACCACTAATAAAACTGGTGACAGTACTGTGGATATATCATAGTTTGCAGCTTGGGCTGTTGCTGAAGGAGACAACATTTGCTGATTTGAAGGAGGACAAGTAACACCCTGATTGTTGGTCTACACATGTGCCCAACCTCAGTTTGCCTTTGCCCGCTACATGTAGGTATTACAAGCCCCCTTTCTAATCAGCCGTACTGTCATTCAGAAAGCTCCTGAAAGTCTTCTGCTTATGGAAATAAAGTTTCCTCTTAGCTCCTGGATCAGCATGAACAACACACACAAAGCCCGTGGGAGGTTTTCTCAGGGAAAGCACCCTCCCTGTTCCTCCACCACACAACGGTGGATAAATGTCCAGTCTTTCTTGCCTGCATCTTGGGAGCCAGTATATTAAACTAGTGGCCAGCAGGGAAAAGCCCAAAGAAGAAGGCAGCAAGGCTGCGGCAGCGCTGGCTGGAGACACGGAGTTCTGAGAGATGGAAAGGATTCAGATGATTATGCCTGCTGCTCATGTTAAACCCACGGTTACTTGGTATTTATGCCCTATAGCCAACATCTCACCAACTTGGGAGTGGGCACTATGCCATCTGAACAGATGGGCCTGAGCGATTTCAGCTAAGAGACTGTGTATGTCCATCAAATATGTTTGCTTAGGGAACCGTTCCCAGCCTGGAAACACAAGACCTATAATGTGGTGTCCAGAAAAATAACACTATCAGCTTTGGATCTCATATGCCCAATGGTAAGCACAGACTTTCTCTCCTCATTTATTCCTGCTGCCTTGCAGAAGTGAATGCCGCCATGGCACCCTGCAGAGACGGAGATGTGCCTGTGGCCAGGCTGTCGTGATGCCCGTATCTAGAGGCCTGCAGCTAAACTGCACAGCACCCCTGGGCACAAGGCAAATGGCAATGCCCAGAAGCCTTCAGTCCTATTTGTACCACATCACATCTTCCCCTGTACAAAGTCTGGCACCAAACACCACCCAGCTGGAGGCCAAACCAAAGGACGTGCGAGCAGATCCTCAGCCCCAAGACAGGATGACAGGGCTCAGTTCTGAGACACTGCCCACAGCAAAGGAGACGGTGGAGCAGGGAGTGTTAAAACCCTTGGATCGCAGCTACGCACAAGCCTCTGACTTGCACTTGCTGTACCAACGTGGGCATCACCAGTGTGAAGCCAGTGAGTTGTCCCACAGCAGCAGGACCTGGAGCTGCTGGGTGTGGGAACAGCGAGGTGAACTCCACCTGACAGTTGCAGATTTGCTCCTCAAGCTGCTGTAAGCAAGTATTATTGCTTTCTTAAATTTTCCCCTTTTTTTGGTCAAGCTTCTTGCAATAAATGCACATGTTTTAGTAGGCAACTTGTTCTGCAGCCTCAAATCACCACTACTGGCAAGAAGTTATGGAGCAGAATGGCCCCTGCTTGATGCGCCTTCCAGTGCAAGAGGGATATTTGCTGTCTCTCAGGTGCCTTTAATGGTCAGGTGAGTAGGTGCTCACTGCTTATATTGCCTGTCTCGCTCTGAATGATCTGCCCAGGCCATCCTCCGTGGAGTGTCTCTTGGTGCTTCAGACCTAGCTGGCTCTGAGGCACCCATGAGCAGAGGCCATCTGTGACAGACCCCTGCCTTTTGCCAGTCATTTCAATGCTCTTCAGCACAGTGGTTTTGGGCATACTGTGCTCTTTCCCCAGCCCCTCTGGATGGGGAGACCCCCACCTACACAGGAGCATCCTGAATCCCACCTTGGGAAGAGAGGGGGGGATGGACATCAGACAAGGAAACGGAGCCTGGCTGCACGCTAGAAGAATGACGGTGGGGAGTGGAAGGGAAAGAAGTATATGGATGTATAAGAGTGACTGCCAGTGTGCAGTATGCCACAGGCTAAGCAGGGCCACATATTGCATCCTTCTCCCCCGAGGCAACAGCTGCCAGGGTGGGAGCTAGGAGACAGCTAGGCAGGCTCTCGGTGCGGGGACCAAAACTGGTGAGAAGATACCCTCCCAAGAGGTCCTAGCCAAGCGCTCACTGTATCGAGGTGCAGGATGCTACAGCCTGGCCTTCTGGCCTGAACAACCCTGGCTGCCCGGCACAGAGCATGTCTGAGGCTCAAAACCACTGGGGCAAAATCTCCAGACAGAAATAGAGGGCAGGTCTGGGGGTATCCAATCGTATGGTGGGCTTGGACAGGCTGGTGACAGGCAGTCAAGGGCAGCCACTGTGGTGTTCAACCCCGGGGAGAGCCTGAGGTGTGGGGAAAAGAGCATCAGTTAAATGTAGGTGCTCCAAAAGGAGCTTCTCGGTGAGGGACATGTCAAGCCGCAGGGACAGGCACCTCCTCGCCTGGCCCCAGCAGCTGCAGAAGCATGGTGGTGCGGTGGGGAGACTATCTGAGCACAGCAGGAGGTGGGGGACTCCCAGACGTGACAAACTCACGTGGCAAGGCAGCCCCTTCTCAGTAAGAAGCATGTAGAGAAACCATATGGGATGTGATACATGCTAAAGTGCCCATCACTTATTTTTCCTGAGTGATACACAGCTGCAAAAGATGACATCAAAAGTTTGTCCCAGTCTTCAGAAGTCCTCTCATTCAGAGTGAATCCAGTTGAAAAACACTGAAAAGCGAGAAAGTCTTTTCCTAGTTCATACTTCATATTTTTCCGACAGATCTGCAAAAGGGATCTGCTTTATCCTTTCAGTTGTGCGTTTTTTCTCAGAAAGCAAAAGGCCTTATTTCATACTAAAATAGTGCACACTGGATACTTCAACTTCCCGCGTGAGGATGCTTGCCTGTGTGTCCTTCCCCACCCAAGGTACCGTCTTAACTTGTCATGGGATGGTTCGGTCGAGCGAAGGATTTTCTCTTGATTTTTCCCTTTCTCTTGGAAGCCCACTCCTCCCTGACACTGCATATGTGCAAACATGTAGAGACATTCTCTTCTCCCTTCTCCCACGCACCAGCATCTTCTACCCATATGGGACAGATAATCCCTTTTCATATCGGCTCATCTTCTTCTTTCAACACAATTTCCTTGACATGCCAAATTACAACCAAATGGGGGAACGGAGGAATGAGCCTGAAATCAATTTCAGATCAGTCAAAAGATATAGATTTATAGCAAAGATAAATCAACAAAACCTTTGAGGGTTAGATCCCTGAATTCTTGCTTCAGTCCTTGACATATTTAGTACCTGTTGATAGAGGCTAAGACAGCGCACAGTGACCGAGGCGAGGGGCTGGGAAGCGGGACGAGCGTCCCTGGCAGGGTGGGAGCAACCAGCTTTGGGTCAAGAGATTTGGATCTAACTTTTGGGACAGACAGGAGGCTTCACCTCCGCACCCTGGTGCGGCCCCGCTGCGGAAGGGAGTGTAATGTCATCTGCCCCACGCATACCAGCTGGGACTGAGAAAGGTCCGTCCAGCGCCTCACCTTCAATGCACTGAAGCAGATGTAAATAGTAGTGCCCCAGTTGTCCCAGTGGTGGTTTTAGTCCTACGCTGCTAACAAGAGCTTGGAGAGCCCAATCTACACCCCACACCTTGGTTTAAAGCATGAGAAAGGCTACACAGCATTCAAGGCGCAGTCATTTGAGAGGTAACACAGTGCTGCCCAAATGGTAAGAAACAGCATGACTGATTAACAAACTGCCTTAATCGCAGAGCCGAAGCAAGCCAGCGGCACGCGCGAGCAAACCCAAGTCACCACAGCTGCTAATGCTGCGGCGCAGATACAGGAGCTGACTTTCAGCAGTCAAGAGGTTTCGAGATTAATGTGGGAAGTCAAGGCGAGAGGTTGCCCCGAGGTCAGGCTCTGCCCCTCCAGCACGCCCGCTCCGGGGCCACTACCGAGAGCCAGGGACCAGCAGCGCTAATTTGGTCCTTAATTTGGATACACACTTAAACAGGAAGAAAACTGTTGGCAGAGAAGAGGGGGGCCCGATCCCCTCCGCGAAGGCTGATGGCTGATGCCTGCTAAGGTCAGCAGGAGCAGGTTGGTCTCCAGTCGCTAGAAAGGGGAACGTGGATATTAAGCCTCTATTTTTTTAACATGTTTTCTTTCTTGCTTTCTAGAAACATTAAAATCTTGTCTCGTAACTAACACCGAAGTTTAGATATTTTGTGAAAGTGACACCTAAGGAAAAAAATTTACATTATTATGTGCTTACATCAAAGGTCCTGATTTCAATTAATTTGCTTTGGAAAAATAAACAAATTGCAGTCCTAAGTATTGGAGCATATTGTCAGTTTTGTTCCTCTTTCTTTCAAGAGATTTTGTTTGGCCTTGAAACCAACAAGACTGCTGCAGGAAGGGGGTACTTTTCAGCATGGGGAAGGGTAATAAAACCTGGTCTTTTGTTTTTAATTTAACTACCTGGTATGGTTTGTCTTGTTGTTGCAACATGCTCCGAGGGTCCTTTAAAAGATATCACAGGGTGCCTGCTAACAGGTCTGCAGGTGAATGCTTTCCTTACATGCTAGGAACATGCTGTGTTCCCACTTTAACCATGAGCATCGTGCGCAGGACAGGGAAGATGGACCAGTACTAGATATGAAAGGAAAATATTTTCTCATTTTTGAAAGCAGAGCCCATGGTTCAATGATCCCTGGGCATTAGTAGGCTTTTTGTGTGGATTTTATGTCTTTTTCTTTTGGGGAGGTATATGCAGGACTTCGATGTCAGCACAAAAGTGTGCATATTCATGTCATCTGTCTAAGAAATACGTAACATATAGTCCCTACTATAGTATTTTTCCTTTCAGGAATACAACCACTCTCTGAAGCTGCTCCCCTGGTCAACCCAGGGACTAACACAGGGGTGGCCGGGCTGCAGGACACACCACATAGCTCTCAGTTAACCCCACGTTCTTGTTGGCTCATGCCTCCCAAGCATGGCCCCCTGCCATGCCGCTTGCCTCTGTCCTGCTTCCCCACGGTTCCCCTTCGGCTGCCTGGCAGGCGTGAGTAGAGGCACTGGCCACCAAGCAGTGGGATGGCCAGGACGGGCCACTCACCCAGGCTTCGGCCAGCAGCTTCCATCTTCAGCATGCCGCTTCCCACCAGCGTGGGGACCATGCTGACATGGCCGTACAGCTCCAGCATCCCCCAAACTCACTCGGGTACTGCCCGGGGCACCCCGAGCCCCAGAGGTGGGCTTCTCCGTTCCTCAGGGCCATTAGCAGCCGAGCGCAGCAAGTGTGCCAGGACTGGCCAGGTAGGAAAGAGATTTCCTTTTGCCTGATGATTCAGCCTCCATGATGCCTTGCAATCATAGCTGGAACAGGGAATAAAACCATTCGTCATGTTATTGCTGAACAGATAGCTTGCAAAGAGCTGCCTCAGGGAAGGTGCAGTATCGGGCTTGCCAGTGCTGCTGATTAGATTGACGACTCGGAGCACGATCCTTCATCCCCGCACTGGCAGCGGCGTGGAGGTTTAGCTCTCAGTACTCATTTCCCAGTTCCTAAAAGTTTCAGGTTCACATCTGGCTACAATCTATGTTAGAGAGGCCCGGTTCTGATCTCCACCCCGAATACCCCAGAGGCTGCTGCGGTGCCGATGCAAGGCAGAGGCTGCCAGCGACACGCAGGTACACTGGGAAGCGCGGCACATGTGGCAGCAAGCAGAGACAGCTTTTCAGTCACTGGAGTCCCTAACCGACGGGCAAGCCCAACCCTGTCCTACCTCCACGGTGACTGATTTCATTAGGTTTCATTTTCCCCTTCAAAGCCCTAGGAAGTCTCACAGCATCCAGCGTGTCGACGCGAGTCCCGAGTCATCACAACAATATCGCAGCTAATGAGATCAAAGAAGAAGCTGTTATCTCATCCCTCCTGCCAAAAGCTGCGGGCAAGCCGTGGGACAGCTGACTGGGAGCATCCGAATTCCGACTGGTACCAGCTCCCTGTCTGACAGACGTACCTTGTAAACCAGGAGAGCAGTGGCGTGCGGGAGGGAAGGCAATAATTCCTACCTCTGAGTGGAACTTAAAAATTGAAAGTAGCATCTATTCAGCTCCTGCAAGCCATTTCAAAGGACTTGTAAGGCTCCAGTTGCCATTGTGCGGCTGGTAATTCTGTGTCACAACTAATTACCGCCTAATAGCCGTTGTGGGGACAAAGTCCCCGGTTTAAAAGAGAAGTCTATTTCGTCTCGCATTCAGGCCTAATCTGACCCTGAATAGCAGAGATTACATGAGGTAATACAGCAGTTATTTCTACCTGCTGTAGTTCATAAGCTCCATCTCCAGCTGAGGCAAAAACCCCCTCCCCCTTTACAAAGATTATTTGTTATTAAAATGCTCAGTAGCTTTTTTTTTTTAGCTTTTTTTTTTTTTTTTTAATCTGGATGTTGCCTACACTTTCAGAAAGGTTTTTGAAGGAAGATTAGCAGGATTAGGAAAGGTTCACATATGTTCAGCTTCACTATTGGTATTCAAGACATCACAACTCCACCACCACCCAGGAAGCCCAAGAAAACCGAGAGTGGAGACAGAGAAGCAGAAAGAAAGAGGCCTCCTGGCCAGAGAAAGCGAAAAGTGCTCCAGCAAGTAAAACAGTCGAGTCAGACCTGGGGCCGTGGAGGCTGTCACGCGGTAGAAATCCTTGCCTTTCACTTCAGCAGAAATATGGCTCTTATTCAGCACCTCATAACTACATGTGCCTGCAGTCATGCCGGCAGGCCAGCCTTTCTCCCCTGATAACAGCTCAGGCAGATGCGCTGTGAGGGATTTGCAGCCAAAGAGGACCATTTCCACAGGCAGACACAAGCCTTGAAATACTTCAGTTGGCACGAACGCCCACAAAAAAGCAAGAAGGAAAGGTATGCAACACACACGAGAGGTGTCTGACCTCGACCTGGCAGCATCAAATGGGCTGCACAGACCAGGCGTTGCATGGCAAACAGGTGAAATTGCCTATGTGTGTTCAGCAAAGGATGGGCAAAGCGGTGCAGGTGCTGGGCCACAGCTCCCTGTGGCCCTACAGGTCACCTTCAGGGTCCTCAGCCCTTTTTCTGGTGCCATGAGGGACACAGAGCAGATGTAAAAGTGCCTTGCTATGTCCTGGCAGCCACTCACCAAGAAGTTGTGAAAAAATGACTATGGCCATATGGAGCCACCTGCGCCCTTGGAGACATTTAACCTCAGCAGCGGCACAGGTCCCTCCCTTGGGATTTGTCCCGTGCCCAGGGCAGTGCTAGGGACTGCCTGGATTTCTTCAGGGTTATGATGGGAGAAAAGAGGGTTGGAAATGGGGGAAAGAAGGCCACTGGGGCAACCCGCATAAACTGTGTCCTCACTGGTAGACCTCAAAATTACATTCCTATACATTTCATCTTTTGAAAATAATTTTTTTTCTGGATGCACATCTTTTGATACAGATCAACACCTGTCCAGTCAAAATACATGGAGATCTTTGTTCACATTAATTTTTGTTTGCACTGTAAACAGCTAAGTAAGGTTTAAGGCCATGCAACTCATCCTCTAAACATAGGGACCTTTCTAAAGCCTGCAGAACAGCCTACGTGGTCACTGTGAGTTTTGTCCCTTTTTAGGCAACAACTTTTCTCCCTATTTCAGACTTTTAAAAAAGCCCCCAAACTATCCTCAACAATTTTTCTCCTACCTTGCCCCTTCTTTCTCATCAAGACCCTCACACCTCCTCCTTGCTCCCTAAGATGCTCACTTCTAACGCTGCATCACTTCACTCCTTTCCTCCACTCCCCATCCCTGGAAATACACCTCATACACCACTCCTTCCACTGTCCCCTTCCCTCTCTCAAGAGCCTGCATTTCCACCCTCTCTCACTACATGTTCCCAGTCCTTCCCAAGGTTTTCCCTCCCAAATCACTCAAGCTGAGCCTCCCAGTTGCCTGTAGGTCGGGCTCCTTCCCAAACCCTCAGGGTTTCCTTGCCCTAGCCCCTGCTTGCACCTCCATGCCCAGCGTCCTGGCAGCTAACACAAGTGGTGGCAGAGCTTCAGCCACTCTGGGGTTTTGGCAACTAAACCCTTCCAGCTCCTCCAGGATCTTTACCCTCTGAGGTGGCTTTGGAGGACGCATCGCTCGGGTGAAGCATGCCAGGACCTCGCTTGCATCGTCAGTGGAGTGACAGGGGGAGGCTTCACGTGGACTTGTTGAAGCAAGTGATGTTATTTAAGGCATTTATATTTTCACTCACAAACATTTTCTTCAAGCGATTCCAAAGGAACATGTGCTGTAAATTGCTGCGCCTTGGTACAGTGAGCCCGGGCACACGTGGGAGTGGGTGAGGTCTGCCGCTCCGGCCAAGCGAGCACAGCTCCCCACCCAACTCAGCAGAGGCAGAAACAGTGCAAAGAACCCAAGGTAATAAATTCAGCATGTTATACAAAAGATCAAAACTCCTGCCAGTGTGTTACCGAAAGCAAGGAATCTCTCTTTTTCTTTTTTTTGCACACCCCCCCCCCCGCTTCCAGCAAATACAGAAAACCCCTGCCAAGTGAAGAACATCTTTCTATAGCTCAACAGCATGGGGAGGAACTGTCTATGGGGCACCTTTTAAGCAATTCAAATGAGAAAATGGGAGCAACTATAGCACAGAAACACGAACAGTGTAGCAGTGAGGGCTGATCTCATAAGCAGAAAGGAGCTCTCTAAGCATGACGTGACGTGAGAGGGCCACCAAGTCCTGTAAAACACTATCACACGCGAGTCTGCAAAAATATTTCCTCCAGGTTTCAAGGGGGGAGTTTGGAATGAAGTGGTCTCATTGGCACAGCGGGTCCTGTGAACATAAATCCCTTCTGGTTGGTTTGTATTTTAGGAGGGAGGGAGGGAGAGGCCGCAGAAACTTCAGATTCATCGCATCAAAACTTGCACTTTTAGATAACCCCCGTCTGCCTTTTGCATTGGAGTCAGTATTTTAAATCCTGGGTGATACAGCGTTTGCACAGCACTTAATTTTTTTTCCTGGCACTGTACAGATTTTATCTTCCTTGGGCAGATGAACGACAGCTCCCTCTCTGCCACATTCACAGAGGATACAGATTCAGATTTTTACCTGAAACAGCAAGTATATGGTGCCTCCTGTAAAACCGATCTTTTTTCTGGAAAGGGGAATCAAACTACATTTCCAGTCTAGATTCAACAAATCATTCTGTGGTTCCCACAAGACCTGGGGTCCTCACTCCTTTGGGGCCAACAAGAGTTTTGCCACGGCGAGATTTTGTCTCTTCCTGCAAAACTTATTACTACTGCCAGGCTGAAGGCAGAAAAATAGCACGTGCAAAACTAAGGTGGTTCACCTGCTTCTGTGTCTCCCCCACATCTGGAAGAGCACATCTTAGATGGCCACGAGGGACACCCCACCGTAAGCTGAAGAGCGGGAAACCCAACACGAGCACGGTCGCCTTTCGCGTTCAGTTTTCCTTCTTGTTCTGAAAAGGGAAAAACACAAAAGGAAAAAGGGGGGTAAAAAAAAAAAAGAAAAAGGAAAGGCACTGTGAATAACGCCGCTGCTGGGCAGGGGGCCAGGCCCCACAGCCCACCTCCGCACCCCTTCCTGGGGAGAACGGGTGAGCTGCATATTCATGAGTGGGAGGAAGCCTCTCCTGCGCGCTATGAAACGCGTTGGCCGCGTTGCATGAAAAGAGCAGCTATTTTCTGTTTCTTCTGCTATGAGCAGCACCCCTTCCCTGCAGCAGTGGGTTAATGCGTGGAGGGAAGGCACGCATCGCCTGTCAAGGAAGGCATGGGCCGGGGGTGCGTGCAGCCCCGCTAACAGCCCGAGCAGTGCATGTTTCCCCAGGACTTCAAGGGGTGCGCTGCATTTCTTACGGTCTGAAAAATCAGTGGCAAATCCCCATCTCGCTCCCTCAGCTGTGCCCCCAAAGCAAGCCTCTGGGAACAGCAGTGAGGCAGGTTCCAGGGCTGCCCTAGCGCATCACTGCAGCCTTCCCTCCTTTTGCCAAGGGAGAGTTGGCAGGAGGTGTCAGGAGGCCTCCTCAGATGGTGTCAGGAGACCTTTGGCTCTGTGGTCAGCTGGTGGAGCCAGGACCCCCGGTGCGAGCAGGTACGACAGGCGTCTCTCTCCAAAGATACAGAAGAGCCACATAAAAGCCGCCTGTCCCTTGTCATGTCCAGCTGTCCAGGAGCAATCTTCCCTCCCAGCTAAATGTCTCAGGGGTGGAGCTTGTAAATAGGAACGACTAGCTAGGAAGTGCCTGGGTAGCCCAGCAAAGTTGGGAAGAGTCAATGAGAGACATAAGGTTCCAGTACTCTCTAAAAAAATATAATTGCTATCTTCAGGTGGCCGCGCACCCTCTCCTTCTAATGAGTAAGATATTTAAAGTCCTGAACTGTTTATGTGACATTTCAGTAAATAATGCGGAGATTTGACAACATTTCCATATTCCTCCTTTAATGTCTGAATGTCTCTGACTTAATCCCAGTTCCTTGGCATTTATTACTGTTTGTTACACTAACAAGTGAGATTATGAGAATTCTAATGAAGGCTTCCAGTGAAAAACTCTGTGATTAAAATGCCATAATAACAGTTGCATGCATTTATGTGCCTGATTATCATAATCTATTTAGCACAAGTAAACATACAAACAGAAGGAGAAAAGCGAGCCCACTGACACTTCAGCTAAAGGAGAATTGGAAATGAGGGAGAAACAATGTAAATATGTAAATGTCTTTGTGTATTCTTTTTATCTTTTTTTCTCATCCTTTCTTTTTTCCCCCCTGTTTGCTAATGAGACATCTATGGTTCGTCACATGTGGTCCGTCTTTGCTTGGCCGAGGTGCGTTTTTTGGGCCATCTGCTGGGGCCACTCTCCAGAACAATGCCACCCAGAAAGCAAGGGAGACATTCGCCGCAACCTTTGACATCATGGGCGACAAGAGATGGAGTCGTGCAGACTCGGGGCTTTGATATGTTCATTCCAAAAGCTTAGTTCAGCTGTTACTCCATTAATACAAGTCCTAGTATGACATGGGAAAGGCGACAGCCCCCCAAAACTCTCTCAACAAATTAATGAGAAATCTCACCAAATTTCTAGTATAGACTATTGCTACCCAGCCTTTTTTAACCTTTCCCCCCTACACACACACGTTAAAGAACAGATCAGCTAAGAACTTCTCCATCCCCAGGGTCAAGGGCCTCCCATAACGCTGGCAGCGAAATGCCCCTGGCCAGCAAGCGGTTCGGCAGGAGCCCAACCATTCTGGCCACCGTATGAAACCCATTCTGAAAGGCACCAGCACCTTCGGATGGGGGATCCTTTCCATGGCGTGCACACAGCAACAAAATCCTTGGGGCTCGATCAGAAAGATGCAATAACTTACCAGCATCAGGATTTTTGTAGAATTTTTCTCCGGAGCACAGGGTAGGGACAGGTCAAAGGAATAACCTGAGGAAAATTATGTTTCCAGCGAGTGTTTGCGTGGGAAGCAAAGCATACCCATGTTTTCACATTCTGCTCATCCCTAAAACTCCACCAGGACTCTCTCATTTCCAAGCAGCTCTCAGTCAGACTAAAGACATGGAAAGTGGAAAAGAGACGAAGGGTAGTATAAGAGTGCCACATACAGACAAATGACAAAATGTGAAAAAAATTACAAAAATGCTGCCCAGGAAATTCAAAACGAGAACTCAAAGTCCATATGGGAATTTCCTGAAAAAAAAAAAAGAGTAAAATATGTTTGTCTGGACTAAATTTTCTAGGCGTTCTGTTTTTTGTAGAGGAGGTACACTCAGTTGTGCCGGAGCTTTCTTTGCCCCTCCAGCTACGTAACACAGATATTTCTTTTCCATCCTCAGGCCCTGCTGATGGGACCAGGGGGTGAAGGCCTTTCAGACCAGCTCACCTAACAGAAGACCCGTCTGGCTTTCTAATCCTGTTGGTGTCCAGGTTGGTCGGTGCAGTGCAAAAGCTTCAGTTCAAGGGGATCCCCAGTTCAGACCTCCTGTGGGACAGAAGACTGCATATGGCTGGGCAAATCTCAGCATAGATCTGTAATTCCCTATCCAGCTCTGTTTCCTTGCCTCTGTCCATCTAAAAGCCAGTCTTCAGGGTTGCATTGATTTGTTCCTCTCAGATGTTCCCTCTGCTCTTTCCCCGCTATGGCAGCTCATTTTGGGAGGATTTGCATGTGAGGGACAGCATCAAGCCTGGGGAAAGTCAGACACGTCATTTTTCTCTAGCGTTGTACCTCCTCTGTGAAAGAGCGGTACCTGGACCAAGCAACAGCCAAGGCTGGCAGGTTTTCACCTCCCTTCTCTGGGTCCAAGGAAAGCCACAAGGCACAGCGCACCTCTGCTCAGCGAGGTCCCACTCCTCTGCAGACTAGAAATGCTTTGCCAGCCAAGTAGAAAAGGAGCTGGACGGGTATTTATTTTAGCAGGCATGGTGGTGTTGGGTTGGTGGTTGGACTCTATGATCTTAGAGGTCTTTTCCAATCTATGATTCTATGATTCTGTGATTTCTCTGCTCGGCACCAGCATGAAAAGCCTCTCAGCATGACCCTGATCCTGAGCAGAGCTTGAACGCTAACATGACGTGGTGGTCAGTGGATGCCTGCCCGGGATGGCCAGGACAGGAGGTGTCAGCGCGGCAGCGCGCGGGCCTGCCAGCAACGCGCCTTCCTGGTGTTTTGGCTTCTTTCTCCTGATTTGCCTGTAGGAGATGGTGTTGTCAGTGAGAAGTGAAATTGTTGGTAACACATGGCAGCTGTTAGAACGAAATAGCTATCATAAGCTTTCAGAATTGCCTTTTGTTAAGGCAATAAAAGAGTGGTGTGGAGTTATCTGCTGCATCCTTAAAGTTTTTGCTCCGGCAATGTATTAAATGAAATCATACCGTACCTTGTAAAAAATACAGCATGTTGCGAACACAACGAACAATGGTCAGAAAGCTTGTAAGTCTTACACCTGCACTGAAAAGTTTAAAAGGAATCTGGATGAGGTGGTTTTGATAACATCTTAAGGACAGAGAAAGTCAGTTCCCGTCAATCTCACGGGTGTGAGACTTCTGCTGTTGGAGTAAATCGCCATACTTGAGGGGAGGGATGATTGAGCCTGAAAGATGTAAAACACAGAATTTAACCTAGGTTTTAAACAGCAATGTAATTATTTTGTTGTAGATGACAGCAGGCTCATAAGTGACAGAAGTTTGTAAATAAAGACTTTTTTTCTGCTAGATGAGAGTAGGAGATGGCCTATTTCCTGCATATTTTTAATCCTGCAAATATCACAAGCATCAGCTCTGGCATTTCTGAGACTTCCCTCTGGGTGACTCCTGTGAAGATTAGAAGCTTTTCCAGTCTCTGATTGAATGGGAAGACATGCTGAGTTTTTGGCAAAGAGCATGTGTCTCCAACATTTCAATCGAACAAGTGTTAACAAAAACAAATCTAGCATTGAAAAAGAAAAAAAAAAGAGGAATCCCACCAGAATAAAAACTACTGCCCCACTCAATAAACTAGGGTCCCTTTCTTGGACATGGCAGGTATCAGATAAGTTAGTCGGGCAGGTGGAATGGCATCAAAGCCTGCAGGCTGGACTTCGCTTGTAAGTCCAGAACAGGAGGAAAAAATACATTTGTATCTGATTCAGATACATTCAGAAAGCAAAAGAAATTAAAAAAAAAAAAGAAAAAGAAAGAAAAAAGGAAAAGAAGGGCCAGACCTGAATATTCAAGAAGTTTTCCCCTGCACTGAGACAGCCCTCACAGCTTTAAGCAGTGGGCAGAGAGCCTGCAGGCAGCCCCCACATCCTGCTGTCCTCAGTGTCGGGATTTGCGGCGCTGCGGTGTTCGGGCAGGGGGACGGACACAGCTGTGACCCCAGCGGACCCCCTGAAGCCCACACTCTCAACAGAAAAGTTTACAGGACTCTGGAGCTGCAAAGCCCGATTTCAGCCCACAGCCCTGCTAACAGATGGGAGGCAGACAGCGCTGGGGATCAGGCCTTACAGTTCCCGAGGCGTCGTTAAAACCGTTTTCAGCTGCCAACCCTCCAAGATCCGCAGTCACACGCAGGGTCTCCATCCCTCGGATGCCTCAGATTCCGCACAGCCGGGCAGCGGCACTTCCAGTGCAGCTCTGTGGTATCCATGCGGGAAGGACCCTGGGCCATAGGCCTTGAGGGAATATAGGCAATAACAATCCCAAACAACAACTGAATTACATTCCTGGTGATTTTCAACATGAAAGCAATGGTCTGGTTTTTATTAAGTTATCACTTCATCATGTTCCCTGATTGCCTTCATTCACGCCTTAGCTGCCTACAGTTGCGATTTAGAAGAAAAAACCCAATATATTCGTGGGTAAGAAAATAGGCTCTGCTCCACTTTTTAGTGTGAAAAGCAAGCTGGGGTGCAGGGCCCCTCTGGGAGCCTCCGCGGGAGCCTTGCCGGAGTGCACCGGCCAGAGGCAGCCCGCAATACCGAGCCGCACTGCATCGAGGGGGGGGACGTGCGGTGTTTAATCTGCTCTCTCACGGCACAGATCAGCCCCTTTTCTCCTTGCACCCCTCCCTCCCTCCTCCCGACGGGGACGGCAGAGAAGCACCGCCTTCACTGCCCGCCCCCCCCCGGGCCCCGGCCCCGCGCAAACTCCGCGATCCCCTGCGCAAGGAGCCCTGCGGGCTGCGGGCGGGACAGACTTCGCGTCCGGACAGACCGACAGTGATCATTAAAGGCGCTGCTCGCCCCGTTAGGGACGTAGACCTCCGACTTCTCCTCTGCGGCGGCGCGGGGTTTCCTCACTAGAAAGGGGGAGGAAAAAAAAAAGAAAAAAAGAGAAAAAAGGGAGAGGAAAAGGGAAAAAAGGGGGAAAGGGGAAGAAATGAAAACGAAAAGAAGAGGGGGGAACGGAGGGGAAAAAAAGGAAGGAAAAAAATAAAAAGGGAGAAGGAAAAAGGAAAGGAAAAGGAAAAGGAAAAAAGGAAAAAATAAAAAAGGAAAAAAGGGAGAGGAAAAGGGAAAAAGGGGGGAAGGGGAAAAAAGGAAAACAAAAAAAGGGGCAAAGGAAAAAAGGAAAAATAAAAAGAGAAAAGGAAAAAGAAAAGGAAAAGGAAAAGAAAAAGGAAAAGGAAAAGGAAAAGGAAAAGGAAAAGGAAAAGGAAAAAAGGAAAAAAGGAAAAAAGGAAAAAAGGAAAAAAGATAGAGAAAAGGGGGAAAGGGGGGAAGGGGAAGAAAGGAAAACGAAAAACGGGGGGAAAGGAAAAAAAGGAAAAATTAAAAAGGGAGAAGGGAAAGCTAAAGGAAAAGGAAAAGGAAAAGGAAAAGGAAAAGGAAAAGGAAAAGGAAAAGGAAAAGGAAAAAAAGGAAA
>Ga0065711_1034413_pt1 | contig 23812 bp, 14 predicted proteins | sample Hoacrofraction12_FD_59098 | JGI IMG/M metagenome (GOLD analysis project Ga0065711, IMG submission 59098) | Hoatzin crop microbial communities from Cojedes, Venezuela - Epithelial fraction 12 v2 (version 2) | ecosystem: Host-associated > Birds > Digestive system > Esophagus > Crop | place...
GGCGGGGGCCCACTGCCGCCCTGCCGCTCCGAGCGCCAGCCTGGCGTCTGCGCCCGCTCCTCCGCTGTGACGAGCCGCCCGGGGTCGGCGGGGAGCGCAGCGGGGCCCTTGCGGCCTCCCCTGCTCGCTGTCGGTGCCCGGTGCGAGCTGGCGGGAGGTCTTCGGGGTCGGACACCGGACTCAGCCTTGCCGGGGTCTTGGCGCGAGATGCGCGTGGGTGGAGGCTGTCAAGAGGGCTTGGTCCGCCGGTCAAGAAGATCTCTGGAGCTGCCCTTTGTAGCGAGTTGCTTTGAGGATTGGCCGTGTTGAGACAAGAGCTGCGGGCGGTGGCTGACTTTTCCTTCTCCGACGATGAAATTAACTAAATCAGAAATATATTAAATATTTACTTAAATATTATTCCGGTGTCCATGTGGCTTAGACTCATTTTGGGGTTTTCAGCTTCATACCAGAAAAACCACCGTAGTCTTTTCTTCCTGAATTCGAGTAACAGTGAGAGAATAGAAAATAAGTCCTACGCGGCAGACATGGTGTAGGCAGGCTTCTCTTTGAGAACCTAGTTAATGAAATACTGATAATAAACTTGCAGTGTGCCAAGTGCAGCCTTGTAGCTCCTTGAGAGCCTGGAGCAGTTTCTTAAGACTTTTTCCTTAATAAACTTATATCCAGATGAAACTGGCCATCCTGTACTCTTTGAAATGCTTGCATTAACCTTTGTGACTGCTACAGGCTGCTGTGTGGAAGGCCAGTCACTCCGAGAACAATAAATTTAATAAGCCTTGGAAACTGAGAGTGTGTTTATGTATTAACTAAAGGGGGGAGGGGATTAAATAGCTCTATGTTTTTTTTCTCCATTTGGTTCTTGTCCTCTTTTCCGTTGGGTAGCCTTGTTTGGTGCCGTCTCTAAAAAAAACAAAGTGAACCTTCATGATAATGATATCCTGAGCGTTCACGAAATTTTTGCCTGGTGTTTCTGTTGTATCAGGGAGTGTCTCTAAAGACAGAATTTCTCAAGGCCTCGTCAGTCTCACAGTGCATGTTACAGTGGCCTATGAAACGTAAAGGATTCTTTTGATGTAGAAGTTGTTACAGATCACCCTGGTTAGCTTTTATGGATGGTGAAAGCCAGGGATTGGGGATAGTAGTTTAAGCAGGGTGCTGGGCCGCTGGTGCTGTGGGACAATCCAAGATGCCTTCATCTGTCACTGACCAGCCCTCATTGCTGGGGTTACCATCCTTCTTGTCCGTTGATCTTTGGAATGGTTGTTGCAGCTAGCATCAACTCTTTCAAACCAAAGGAGAAAAAGAAAAACAGGAAAGTTTTTAATTTTTTGCACCTGTGTATAACTTGGAAAGAAAATAAATTCTGTTTGGCAGCTCATGTATTTTCTCATGCATTTGTGCATTCCCATTCCCATCCCAGCCCTCATCTTCACCAAAGGCAGGAGATTGGTCCTTCTTCACCTTTCTCTGTTAATGGTGGTAAATAAAAAGTCTGCTCTTACAAAAAGGGTTGATGGTGGTGAGCTAGGCAACTAGTGCCAACTGGTTGTCTACAAATTGTGTTCAGCCTGTTGCCACAGCTTGGTCCTAGTGTACAGATGGGCCTACTCTTTATTAATGGAAGGCTTGCAGTTACAGTATGGACATTAACCTATAGACGTAAAACAAACACCTCCTCGTTATTTTCGTAGCAGCAGTACAAAAAAGCTGTGCATGTTAAGGAACTTTGTGGTTTATGCATTTATGTTGGCATCTTGCACCTATGTAGGCTTCAGAACTTATGCAGAAGGTCTGTTTGCTGGTTCCTCACACTGAGCACCTGTGTTGCAGCCTGCAGGCAGTGAGGTTTTCTCCTCTGCCTTCAGTGTGAAGCAGACAGCAGGGCAAAGGATGCAGTTGTTTCTGGCTGCAGTAGTCCCTTGACAGAGCATTAGAGAAAGTTTTGGTTGGCAGTGGGGTGGAAGGAGGCTAGCGTAACTGAGGTCAAGTTTGCTGCAGCACGGGTGCTGGAGTCGTTCCGTCTTGGCAAGGAGTCAGCCCTCAGCTAGCGCTTACTGGGCTTGCACAGGAAGGTTCTTTTCCTGATTTTTCCTGGGTAGGGCCAACATTGATGGAGACTTTTTTCTGCTGTGAGGAGCTGATCCCAAGAAATACTGGGCATCTGCTAATATCAGCAGGTTATTGAAAATGTTCAAAACTTGCTCAAAACTGAGTCAGTTGGAGCCAGCTTGGACTATGGCCCTGAAGCTCCTGTGGACAGATACCCAGAACCTGTGTAGGACCACTCCTGCTTGCAGTGTGATCCTTGATTCATGGTTAATACCATTTGATAAAGCATTGGTATCAGAAGACTATCTTCTGGGGTGCTGTGGTCTGGTTTTGCATTGTAACAGAAGAGTAGCATTAGCCCCTCTATCTTTAAGAGCTGGAAGAAACTCTTAAGGCTGGTGCCTTTTTAACTTTTGTATTGATACAATTACAATGTTAGGAGTGGTGTGGTTTTTTTTGTGTGTGGGTTTTTTTTTTTAATCAACATAGCTAAACCAGGCTCAACCTCTACAAAAGAATCCATCTTCACTCAGTTAGAGGCACCTTTTACTTATGCAGTTCGTCTGCTTATATTGAAATTAACTCCTTTAATTCGTACGATGCGAACACAGGTACATTAATGTAATTTGTATGTTTTTGTACCTATGTAATCCTGTGCTGTATCTGCAACCTTCTTCTGCTTCGTTCTTGCTGCATTGTGTCTGGAAGTATTATAGTGCATACACAGACTTGTGTTTGCTGGCCTATCTTCAGTAGACTACACTTAATTTAAGAAATTATGGCATGATGCATCTTGTGAAAAGCATGGCATGTGACCAATCTTACAATTTTTACTTGGAGAACTTGTGGGGAGACAATAGCAATGCTTCAGTTTTTCATATGTGATACTTGCAATGCAAATTTTAAGCTGCTGAGTAGACTTTCACAATATACTTCTTCAGTGGTGCCATCCGCTGCGCCAGATAAGGATCTTACACCGAACAGTTGCATGTATCAGCCTGATCTGTGTAGAGCTTCTAAAAGCTGCTTCTGAGGATGATGTAGAAATTTGAAACAGTGTGATCACAAAAGAAGTTGTCCTGTATGGCCCTGAGAGATTCTAAGATAAATTTGATAACCTGTTTTATTTTGTGTATTTATCATTTTTAATAGGATAGCTTATCCTTAAATTTTATCCCATAGTGTGTAGTATCTTAGTTACATATAGGAATGTTTTTTGGGCAGGCAATGAAGAGTGTATTCCAACCTGAAGCAGAAGATAACAATTCTTGCATGAACAACCGCATCAACTTCAGTGATTTTTTTTTACTTTTTTTTTTTTCTCAAAAGTTAAACGTGAACATGAATATTGCAATGTCAAGAGAGTGTACACTCTTAGGGCAGTAGAATCATTGTTGCTTTGTGTGGAATTTTTTTAAACTATAATAAGTTTGGATTTTTTTGGTTGTTTGTATATTTGTTAGCTGTTACAAAACTATCTTGCTTCTGTATGCGTGCACACAGAAGCTAAAACTTGGATAGTTTTTGAGTAAATTGAACAAGTTTTTCAAATTTTAGATGAATAGACCTTGAAGTGACTTCAGAGTTTCTTGATTTCTGAATGGCCTTGACCTCGAGTTCTGGATAGTTAGCGTTCAGGCAAAGTCTTTCTTGGCTTGGAAAAGCTGCATATACCAAGCTGTGGTGTTCCTAAAAATATTAGGTGATGTTAAAAGGAAAAAAAATGTTTCTGAGCAACTTTTCTTTCCTGCACAGTTTACCTTTAAGACTTTCCCTTTTATTTAATTGGACAGATTTGATTTTGAAAGTGGTAATACAGGATAAATCATAATCACTTAATGGTTCTGATCTACTTCAGATCCTGTTTTTCCACTGCGGTTTGCTGTTACATTGTTTGGTATCTGCAGGCCATAGGAAACATTCTTTCTTGCACTATAAATGTTATTATGGAGGCATCTGTTTGAAGGTTAGAGTCTTACTTCACCAAAACTTTTTAAACCAGTAGCTGCTGTCCTTGGACAAAGGGAAGATGGAGGAAGGTCCATACTAGGAAGCCTGGATTTTGCCTCTGAGGCACGTATAGTTTTTTGCTAGATCACCTGCTACATGAGCAACAAAGGTCTGTGTAGCCTTGCCCTCTTATAGTTTGTTGAACATCCCTCTCATCATGTGAATTTTATTTTTTGTCATGTAGCGATAAGGATTATTGTGACTGTCTGTTGACTCATCTATCAGCTGTAACATCCTTGAGATATTACACCCTCTGCAGAGCACAGGGGCTTGCATCTTAAGACACTATCCCTCCTTCAGTTTGGGAAGCTGATTTGGCACAAGGATGAGGGGGCTGACAGTTGTTCCAAGATAAAAATACAGCTGAATATGGGAAAGAAGGCAACTAACAGGTGTAAGATCAACTAGTGTACAGGGTGCATGCAACTCTGTTAGTGTTTGGGTCAGATGTGAATTTTTGAAGTGAATCTTCACGACCTCTGCTTACTGTATGTAAGTTTGCATTGCAGAGTGATCACAGGTCACATGAACTTTGTATTTTTCAGATGAAACCAGACTGGAAGATGCACTCAACTGATGGATTTTCAGTCCACAGGATCAGATCAGAACTAGTCTGAAGTACAGTGCCTGAAGTACGTAGTGTGAATACTTGGTCTTCAGTACCAGCTCTTGCTGTGCTGTACTGCTTGCTACTGTACGCATAGCCAGGGTCACTTAGTCTGGAAGTGGGGGTGCTGCTGCTTCTGATTACTTGCTGCATAACAATGTAGGAAGAAACCCAAAACAAGTGTCTGAGACCCTCATTCAAATAAGTTGTGGCTAGGTTCCCGTTGGTGTTTCAGCTCTATGAAGCATAATGTTCAAATCTGAATCAACTGGGAATGGCAAATGGAATCAATTCTGGGAGATGGCCTCACTTGGATGAGCATGCTTCTGGTTTACTTAAGTTTGAAAGTTGAAGAACGTGATCTGGCTGAAGACCTGGAAGAGAGGTGCTCTGGAAAACAAATTCTCCTTTTTGGTGGAATCTACCTAACCAGTATTGCAAGCAGTTTTTGCTGAATGAAAGAGGTAATCGGTCATATAGGAAGGAAATAAAAATGTCGGAGACTTAACTCACTGGAAATTACCTGGCTGAACATAGATCAGTGAGCAGAAGTGTAGAATTCCTTTGCAGAAGATAAAAGTCAAATGCTGTATTTGCTCATCCTGCAATAGGAAGCATTATTGAATTCTGCAGGTAAACGTTTGATTCAAAGGCAGCTTTACAGACATTGAAACTTGATACAGCTTGCTTAGGAACACAAAAAATTGCCTTAATCTGATTATAGTTTCCAGCACAAGATTCTGTGAAGTCACAGGAGTGTTGCAGCACTAGAATGTTCATGCTCTTCAGATATACACACTGAAGAAACAAGTGAATAAGCACACTTAAAATCAGATTACTTTACCACTTTGGCTTTTCTGTGATGAGGATTGCAGTAGAGTGGTAGATGTTATTACATGAAAAAATGTCTCCCAGTTTCTGAAAATATGCTAGTCTGTGTTTGTTGCAAATAGCCCTATAGTATCCTTGTGAATTAGTCCCAGGTTAGATGTGTGTCGGGCTCCGTGTTGCTGTGCAGTATGCTGCTCCTGAATTCTTCAGGCGGACCTCCAAACCTCAGGCAACATGGTGATGCATTTCACAAAAGATTACAAATGCAAGCTTTTAAAAAGTGAAAAAATCTACCTTTAGTAAGGACAGAATATTCCTCCTAATACCCCATACTGATTACCATTTTTGGCTTGTTGTCAGTATCATCAGCTCATGTTTTTCGCTAGTGCCAGCTTGTGATGTTTATTCTCTTAAACTGAGAAAGTTTTGTGATTATGTGAGTGTATCAGCTTTCCATTAACAAAAGAAGCATTTTTAGTTTCAAACTTAAAAGCACAAATGTGGGCCCAAACCCACATAAGGAAAAAAACACATGCCGTACTTAAAATCTTGTGATTGGTTGGGCTTTGGCTCTTAATACTCTGCAGTGTGTTGGGTTTTTTTTGCTATGTGTGCTGCAAACTGTCTGACTGTGTAAAAGTCCTTGGGGACATAAATAGGCTATTTGCAGTTGAATAAGAGGTTGGCGCCTCTCCTGCTGGAGGTCTTCAGAGTACAGAATTTTTCTTTTGTCTCACTGGCAGCCTGTTAAGGTGATTATATTAATTGCCAACGCGAGGATGTAAGTAGCTTCCTGCTACCTGAGGAAAAGACACAAAGGAGGAAGTCCATCTGACAAGTCCTCTTAGGTTTAGATGCAGCCCTCCCCTACGGCTTTGTTGCTTGTAAGGACAAACATCAGGAAGAATATGAATCTTTGTACAATGCTTTGCTTTTATGGTGTATGTTTTGGTGGTGCATTAGAAGAAAAATTTGTGCACAGAACCACATTAGCTTTTGGCATTGGAGAGTCTGGGGAAGCAAGGTGGCATCTAAGAGCCAGTAGGAACTGTTGGTAGGGGGAAGTGAGTTTGCAGGTTTTTGTTTTCTTGTTGTGACTTGGAGCTTTTGGATGAATGAAGCATCTGTTTTCTATGTTTTATTAGCTTTTACAGCAACTGCTGCGTGATCTTCCTTTATGTGGTTGTGCCTCTGATAGAGATGAAAAACTTCGAAACGATTAAAAATGGAGTCATGTTCTGTAAATTGTCAACAGTAAATTTCACAAATGGGCATTGGTAGCGCAGTGAGCAAGAGGGAGAAGAGAATGCAGAGATTAGAAGGGAATTTCACGTTTGTGTTTAGTTGTATAAACTGCATATGCTTTGGATGGGCTGATATGAGACAAATATTAAGAGTGCATATTGAACCTGGGAAAAAAAATCATAGTACCCTTTTTGATATTAGTAATAAAATGGCAGATGAAATTCAGTGCCGATAAATACAAAGTTGCATATATTTATAGTAGAAGTGACATGGCAGTACAGGTGCGTGCACAGGCCTGAAATACCATCAGAGCTCAGGAAAGAGGATCCTTCTTTAAAATGTCATCTCAACCCACATGTCTGCCAGCAAGTTTAGAGTACTAAGAAGGAAAACAAAGGAAAAATCTCATTTTTACACTGCTTAAATGTAAGGTTTGCTGTTGTCTTAAGTGCTGTATTTCTGGTTGCATCATCTCAGAAGGAGTATTGTAAAACCAAAGAAGATACACAGAAAGATGACACAACTGAAAGAAAACAATTGCTTCCGTACAATTGCTTCCGTTATAGCCTTTCAGTCTGAAGAAAAGACAGCTGAATGGTGTGGGGAAGCAATATTATAGACAATTTTGAAATCATAAAGAGAGGGTAAGTAGCCAATAAGTCATTTCTCCCAGTAGAACAACTCAATGACAGTTATAATCCAGGAACTGCTTTTTCACACGAGTATAGTTGAATTCTGGGTCTAGCTTGTGCAGTAACTTCAGGGAGGTCAAAATGAGTGGACTATGAATTTGTAGAGTTTCTTGGAAGACAGGCCCATTGTTGGGGGGAGGGTTATGAAACATGATGCTCAGATGCGATGGTAGTCTTGTGGAGATCCTGGAGCTGTGATTGCTGGACCCTGAGGATGTGTCCATGAGATATGGTTACCTGTATGTCCTGGTGCTTAGGCTGTGTGTGAAACAACTCCATCCCTCCTCATTGATGGGACAGTTAGATCTAGTTCCAGAACAGGAAATTGCAGTTAGAAAATGGAGATACTCTGGATGGTGTCCAGGAGTACTCCCCAGTGTAAGCAGAATTGCACTGACTGCACAGGAGGTGAGACTTTTTAATTCAGAGGGATTTATGAAGATACTTAATCTGCTCCAGGGACTTGCAGCTAAAGGGTTCCTTCTGCCTGGAGGTGCTGCCTTGACATATGAGTAGAGGCAATTTACCTTCCAACATTTGCATCCTAACCAATTTATGACTTTATACGTAGGGCCCGCAATACTGATAGAACCTGAAGCTGAACTCACAGGCTGTGTAGAGTGCAGAGTGATGATGCATTCTACAGTGAGTGATCTCTCAGTGCTTTATTCTTGCCTAGAAGCTTGCATCATTTCAGGTTTCAGCAAGGCTGGAGAAAAGGTCCAGAGTTTTTGAGAAATGTCTGTGTTGTTCCTGCAGATATTAATTTTGTGTTGGCTAATCTGCATCCTTCACTGTCTGAACCATTGCAGTCCTGGAAACAGTCACGGAAAACTGTCCTAGTGAGAATATTGCCTAAAAGAGGGGAGAGCATTGTTCTCTGGTGCATCCACTTGATTGCTTTTTATGATGACAAGAGAGTTCTTGGGTCCAATCCTATTTCCTGTTCACATATCATTGCCTTTCCGTCAGCATGGGGTTTCTTCTAGTCTCTAAAATCGGATTTATTTTTCTAATGATTATCTACAAGAAGACTGATATTTTTAAAATCTAATTATTCAGCATTAAAGGAGAGTATGAAAATATTTTGTGTGTCTTTTATCCCTGAGAACTGTATTAAAAAAGAATTTGGGGAGTTTTAAATTGGAAATGTTACTAATGGAATGTGCTAGAGGGCTGTGACATCTTGTGCAGAAAGAGGAGCCTTTGAGTTACTGCTTGGAGTTCAGTACACAAGGCTTAGCAAACAGCAGTTCTGGTGAAAGTTCCTGCCACTTGTACTGTAGCATAGTTGTGTGTGCTTTTGGGTACCTACGAGTTCTTTAAAACACATAAGCTCTGAGAATATCCATACATATTGGTACCTTAAAATCTGCATGTTGTTTACGCTTATGTTGCTAGTTTTCACATTTTCTTACGCGCTGAAAAAGATGCAGCTGAGAATGGAGGCGCAAAAGGTTTTTCTGGAAGGTTCAGTAATTCCAGATGATTACTGGGGTTGACCACTTCTTTATAACTGAGCAGGAGGGCATCTTAATCTTTAGTTTACTAAAGAAACGTATCACCAGAAAAAAACACAACAACTTCCTCTTCTCATACTGCTTTCTGGTTGTGTAGTCTTGGAGCTATACTTAGTGCTGTAATTTATTTAGGGTTATGGCAAAGCAAGCTGAGGTCAAGGTGGGTATTTCTGTTGGTTAGCAGCATTGAGGATACCGGCTCCTGAAATTCTGGCAGGTGTCGAGCCTTTTGTGTCTTTTTACGAGAAGCTGACCAGGATCCCGTCTTCCCTTTTGCCAACCCAGGTTCTTGAAACTAGCGCTTTCAACTTGGTGATTGCAGCTTTGAAGTGATCAGCTGCAGAACATGTTCTAATTCATCTCTTCAAAATTTGCTCTCTTGTAAATGTTATGGGTAGGAATTTAATTTTCAAGCCATGAATTTGTGCCATTTGTGCCATTGCAGATCAATGTGTGCCTGTGTCAGAGCTGTGTGAAGGTTTGTGAACAGCTGCAAGGCAGGCATCTTTCAAAGTCATTATGAGCAGTCACGTTTTCACAACATATGATTAAAATAACAAAGTTTTGGGCAAGTATGTATGTTAGCCATGAGCTTAGTTTCCAGACGGAGAAATTATTTAATATTTGTGAGGTGACCCTTTGCCTAAGCAGAAGGGTGCATATTGGCAGAGGTGCACGCTTATGTTGTTTGACATACTTGACCTGATGACTCCGTTTCTCACTTTAGACATGTGAAGTGACTTCTGTTAAGAATACTTCTTTGTAGAATTGTATCAAACATGGTATCTTTTTTGTAATATTTGTAGGTATGTTTTTACATTATTTTTTTCTTTTACTTTCATGCTTACCATGTAAAATCCTTTCAGAAAGCAACAATAAACTGTAAGTAAATTAAATGCAAATTCTCTAACAATTGTTTTGTTACCCAATTGTATGGTCCAAAATGAGTTGCAAAACCAAAGAAATGAAAGATTACAAGTATCAAGAATAAATTCCCCATTGTAGCAGGAGATTATCATGTATATTGTAATTCGGTGATGAGACTGATAATCTGTAGGATAGTGTCACTAAAGATGTAATTATTTAAATCAATTTCTGATGCTTTTTCAGTGATTAAACTGACAGTGTTGGGAGGGATGTAAATTTTCGGGGAGAAGGAGGAGGGGTGAATATAGGCGGGAAGCTAATAACAGCATTGGAATTGATGAGCTCCTTTAACACTGTGGATTGCAGATCATAAGCATTATCTTGGAGGCTTGTGGAAGGGATTAGCTTAATATTTCATGGGCATATGCATAGGGGGAACATTCACTGGTACTGTATGTGACAGCAGGAAGAGGAGGTAATTTCAGAATTTATGCCTTGTCATAGCTTGTTGATTTCAAAACATTAACAGTAGCGAGCTCAGCAACAGATGAGTAAGGTAACACAGATACAGCTTGCTTTATTCTACTGAAGCAGGGGTCGACAGGCACTCGCTGGTGAATTTGAACTGCAGCTTAGTTCTCTGGTGAACATGTAGCCTGGAAGTACTGCACAAAAACGAAAAAAGGAAAATTATTTATAATGTTGCACTTGTGCAGAATAAAACTATTTACATTGAGAAACTGTAATGGTTTGCTGCTGCTGCATGTTTACTTCCCGTGCAACCTGAAATAATATTTTACTTTATATACAAAGTTGAGTCTGCTGTCAACATAGAATCTGTCACGATACTGAAAATACAAATCACTGAATGTATTACCCTGTGTTTAAGTATGGGCTTAAATTGCAGCAGGCTCAGGTTAAACATTAGGAAACTTTCCAGTAGGAGGGGTAGTGAAGCACTAGATTGCTTAGGGAAGTCATCTACCCCTGGAACCTTTGGAACAGGGTCTGCGGATACTCTTGGAAGGGTTATCCGTATGGTTTGTAACACCACCCCACCACTTTGAGAAATCCTTTGTTACACAAAGTCAGTTCTATTCCTATTTTTCTGTGGCTTTTTTTCTGTGGGAAACTCGGAGCACAAGTTGTAAAATTTGATGTTTGTTCTGACAGCTGAAAAAAAAGAAAGAGAAAAAATATCCTGGCAATCTTAATGGTGCTTTGAAGCAGCATTTCCTTGTCAGTAATAATATTCTAGATTGCTTCCAGTAAAAAAAGAAAATCAGCCATGCTGTTGAGGTTTGCTCTCATGTTTTTGTGCTGTGCTTTTTGACTTTCAGACAGTGCAGTGAAGTACTGTTTGTTTAAAATTTAAATTTTAACAGAGCAAAAAAGAATGTTGTTACACATTTTTTATTACTCATAATTCGTAAGAGCTGCTCTTTTAATTTTTTAAATCATGATTCTAATTAAATTGGTAATTAAATTTTAGTTTTTTTGGGGGGAGAGGGGGTAGAAAGCAGAGATGGTGGGGGCAGAACTTTTCACTGATACTGTTTGAAGTCTGTAGCATCCAGCCCTTCACCTTCAACATCTTAAAATACATGCAGATAATGTGTGAACTTGTTAAACTTACAGTAAAAATGTTCCACTTGATTCCTTTAATTTTTACCTACGCCGACTTCTCAAATACCTTGTTTAAAGTAATTCCTGAATTACTATAATCGATAAATCATTGTAAGCCTTTTATACTTGACTGTATAAAAAAATCGCAGAGCTAAAATGGATTTTATTTTGGTATGTGGGGGGTTGCATTTATTTTCTGGCTTCTTTTTGCTGTTTAAAGAAGGTGTTTTTCATCTGTTTTGTCAGAAATTCGTAGTCCATCCTCAGCCTCTCTGGGTGACTGCAGAAGACATAGAATTGTGACATCACAACAGATTGGAAGTTGAGCGAGTTGAGGGTAAAAACTTTTAACATGATTATTCACAGCTGTAGGATCAGATTAAACAAAATATTCAAGACAGTAGAGAGTTCTATTTTGAACATGAAAATCTCAGAAAGTTAAAGGACTATGACTTCAGAAATGTGGGAACATTAAATTAAATGTGTTATTTTGGTATATAGAGGAAGAGAATTTGAATTTTGATACAGGGAGAGAAGAACTATAATATTTAAACATGGAAGCTCTTTACACTCCACTAAGAAGCCAAAAACATGTTACTCTCTTAAAATGTCTATTGCAGGTTGTTTTTAAACCAGAGTAGGTAAAAATAAATGGGACTGAAAGCTTGTATGCAAAATGTTAATGTTGTGTACAGCCATTTTGGGGACCATTAGATAATTTGAGGCCTATAGTGAAACACTGAATTAGTAAGTGTAATGGTGTTGTCAGCTGCTTCTGTATGAAAAGTAGTAAGTATCTGCATAATCCGAGTTTATATGGCATTTTTCTCAGCTTGTTTAATACAGCCTTACTGAAGAAAGATAGTCATATACCATCAGGTGTTTCTTTCAAGGGAGAGGGGAGAGATGGGAAGAAAACTTATTGTTAATAAATAGCATTCTTGGTAATGTCTTTATTTTAATTTCTTTAGACTATGTCTGAATGTATCCAGCTCTCATTTGCTGTTTGTAGAATTGGCATTTACACGGTAAGGCAATGTTCTAACTAGCTAAATAATTTTTGTTAGTGTTAATGCCGTTTGAGTGAAAAGAAGTTACTTAATTTTTTGGGATCAGGATTAAGTAATGCAGTTAACAAAAGAGATTTGTTATATTAGTTTGTGTAATGGACTACAGCATGGTTTTGTCCTGTCAAAGATTTACTAACACCAGCACAGAAAAATCTTCAATGAAAAAGATGTAAAGAAAAATTCAGCCAGCCACTTGAGGTGTAAGAAAATTTAGTATTCGTGTGTATCAGTTGCTGAGAATTCTGGCCTGATGTAATTGTTGAAGCGTTTATATACATTTGTGTTTAAATATCCATGATGTTTGAGTAATGTCAGGTAGTAAAACGTGTTAGCTAAATGCACGTATTCTTGTAAGTTTTGTCTGGAGTGCCTTAATATTTTCAGAATGCTGTTAAGTTAAACTTCCCAAACCTTAATTAGGTTATATAAAAGAAATACGAAGTTTACTTCAAATATATGTCCCAAGTATGCTTATTTATTTTTTTTGCTGCTTCCATTTGTTCCAGTTCATGATGAGAACAATTAGATGAATGGGGTGTTAGAAATTAGTTGTGTAAGCTGTGCTTACACAATGTGTAGGACACTGTTGCTCAAATCCTTGAGCTTTAGCAGTGGGAATGCTGCTCCTACTGTTAATACCTTTCAGGAGGAAGCCTGGCACATACCACTTCCTGTTTTATTACATTGTGCAGTCAAAAGGGTGACTTTTGAACAACGGTGATTAGAACTGTGTACCACTAGTAAGTCTTACTTGAGGAGAGAATTACAAAGCTTAACATTTGCTTTTGTCCTTAGGATTTGGTTCCAGGCAGGGTTTAATACCTGCTTGAGGTTTTTTCGCATTACATTTGCCTGCATTCTGTTTTCAACATCTCAAAGACTATTTTCTAAACAGTAGAAAATAACAGATTTGGGCAATATGGACAAAATCCTTATGGAGGAAACTGCTACTTGCAAAGTCAGACGCATATTTTCCTGTGGCATTTAAGTTAGGAAGACCTTCTCTCTCCAAATTCCTATGTGATAAGAGTATGCTTATCTTGAAGGATCAGAGGGGGTTACAGTGTAAAGTTTTAATGGCTGCAAGGTATGCAAACCATCTGCCAGTTCTTTAGAAGGCTATAGTAAGCTGTCCAAATTAATTTGAGAGGGTGTCCAAGTGTAAATGTGTGTGTATTGCAGAATCGTGTATAAGCAGAATACACCCTCTGAGGATCATTGGTTCTGTTTCAGTTTACAGTGGTTAAGTGTGGTGTGTGTCCTGCAGTGCACTGCGAAGTTGTGGTAGCTACAGTTACAGTGATAGCTGGATAACTGATACCCCATTAATGGCCTTTTGGGCAGCATAATATTTAATTTAATCAAACATTTTAAATTACAAAATATAAGGAGCTAGTTTCATTTATGAAATTGCTGAGAGGAAGTGATTTCGTTGACTGCTGATACTTAAGGGAGGAAACTGACGAGGATGATGAGCAGGCTTCAGCGGGATCAGAGATGCACTGTTGTGGCCACAGTGTAGAGGGAGGACATACATCCCATGCGAAGTGCGTCTGAAGGCTAAAACAGTTCCTTTAGGAAAATGCTAGGAGCCAGGAGTACCTGTGTTTATAATAACGCCTGTCACTGGAAAGGTGAGTTTCGGGTGACGTGACTGGAGAGTGGATTTGGACACTTTTGGTACAAGAGTGGAAGGAGGGGCCCGCTGAAGTGAGGGCTGTGCTGGACGGCAGTGGGATAGTTCCTCCCTCCACACTGCGCCCTGCTCACCGTCTGTCAGGTAGCTCGGTCACCAGATTTATTGCTCAGGTACATGAGGAGTCTGGCAGCTGGCAGGCATGGTGCTCCCTACTGATGTCAAGAAGCAGAACACAAAACTCCAGTTCACTTGATTAATTCCTTGTATTTTGTATCTTGTATCGTGTGCTTTCTACTGCATACTGTTTTGCAGATTTAATAGGTTAGGGTTGTTTTTGTTAATGATTGATTTTTATCCAGAAGCTAAGGAGTCTCTCAAACACCAGTCCTTCCCAGCACCATGTGTTCAGCGTGTACTGTATTACTTGGACACTTCCTGTTCTGCACGTCCTCGTTGTACAGTGCTGGAAGGATCTTGCAAAAGCTCTTAGTGCTTTGGACTACAGGCATCTCAGTTGTTAGTCTGCTACCAGGCTGCTTATCAGTAACACTCTTGAGCACCCATTACTTCAGCTGTACTACTCCATTAAATAGGCTTCCTGTTTTTCAGGCCTGTACAGATTATGAGATGGAGGAAGGGTTTATGTAGTTATCCATGGCAAAAGAGGCTGTGTTGCCTTCAGCTACCGTGACTAAGAGGATAAAGCTTCATTGTCTGGAGCTAGGAAAAACATAGATCTTTGCAGGAGTGCAGAAGATGTGATTCCCATTTTGGAGGATTAAACCAGTTGAGATTACTTAGAAGTGTGTATCGTAAAAGGGGATAGTAGAAAGGCAGGGGAGGTTAATACAAAAACTGTATAGATGTTTATAAGGATCTGAAGCTAAAAGATGTGTATCCTAAAATAAAAACATTATCATAAACTTAAATGAAACCTTTTGGGATTAAAAAACCAATTAACCAGCCGATCAAAATAAAGCCCCATTTCCTCTGTGTTTTACACAGCTAGTGCCTTCTGGCAGAAGTACCTGTCTTTTCAGACGCATGTTTCTGCTTCTTCCACCATACTAGGGTCTGAGTCAGATGTGTCAGTTGGAAATTGGGAACAGGCAGATAAATTACTTCTTGAATCTGCATAACTGTGGAGATTGTAAGCATATGACAGCCTGTAGCAAAGTTTATAATTATATTGTCATTAACTTCCTTTCTGTTTCTGATTTAATTTTCTTAACCAGGTAAAAATCCTAATAAAATAATGATGGAAGGTTCAACCTACATGAACTTCAGAGGAAAAGTAATGCAAAATTTGTTGTCTTGTAAGACAGTTTTTATGATGGGATGTTTGCCACCTTTATGGATATTTAGGACTCCACCTTGGAAACAGTGTGCATGATCATACGGTTACACATCTTCTCTGGAAGGTTCTCTGATACTCTCTGTTGGGCTTTGAGACTTTTTTTCTTCTCAATTGTTTGCTTATAATAGTAAGCTTTTTTGAACAGGGGTAATGAGGTATTCTTTCCTGTCCCTGCTTGCTAAAGGTGACTCCAGGAGTAACCAAAAAGTAATCTTCCTATTGCTTGTCATTTGGGATAACAAAACAAGGACAGAAGCCTCTGCAGTGGTGAGAACCATGCAGAAAAACTAAGGAAGCTTAGTGGAAGCATCGTCTTTTGCTGGTACGCAATAGAAAGAAAAATACTGGAAAAGAACATTTTCCCTTCTCAGGGAATTTGAAGGTAACAGTCTTCCTTGATTGCAGAATATCACATCAATAGATAAAACATTTAGAAAACACTCATTTAAAAACAAAACCGTAAGGATAAAGCCCTATGTAGAACTTTCTGCTTCTCGGATGCTGGGTATGGCAAAAGCGATGCACTGCAGCAGCACTGCATCAGTGTTGGCATTTTCTTCCTGAAAATGGTGACTAATGGATCTTTTGGTATTAGTAGCCTCTTAGCTTGAATTTGCACAGTGAGATATGGAAATAAATGATACATTTATACAGCTGTGTTTACTATAGTTTATGTATGGTAAGTATAATAAATGATGCAAACGTGCTTTTAGTTCTTGGATTAACTTACGTTTGTTTTTGTTTATAATGATAAATTCATGCTTGAAATGGTTTGACTGGAAACAGCTGGTGTGCTAAGGAATTTGTCTGACATGAGAACTAAACAGAAATAACGTTTATTCACGAAGTGGTGGAGGGGAAGCTCTTCTGAGAAGTCAGCTGAGGCGGTAACTAAAGGCGGTCATGGAATGGGAGGTAATCATGGGCGCGTATTTGGAAAGGTTCAGCATGGAAAGCTTCCTGTGAGACTCTTTCCCTCCCCAACATGGTTTCCCATTGGAAAATGCAAAGTTAAAGTAATAACAGAGCTCATATAGCATATCCTGTCTACTCCTCCCTTTCCCATGCAGTGTCCTTGACATGAGCAGCAAAACAAAAGCATAAAAGGGCAGCAGGAAAAAATCTCTTTATGTGCTACCCTTTGGGAAATGTGGACAATTCCATTCACAGTCAGTGTTGATATTCTGTGGGTAGACTGCTGGAAAGCAAAGGTATAAATGTTTTCAGCTTCCAGCCTTAAACAAAAGGTGCTTGCTATCACCAGAGTCTTGGCAGTGAGTTCCATTTGATGGGAGTATGTCCACTTTGTTGTTTCAAATCTGTAGTCAAACTGCTTGAACCATGTAATGTGCATTACAATGCTTGTAGTGTGCATTGATACCAGCCTAAACGGGAGAAAGAGAGGCAGAATGTTCTGGTGCATGTGGTGTTCTTTGCATATAGAAGTTAGATATACTGTGGATTTTTTTGCTGTGAGCTATGAGACTTTCCCTTCTACTTTTCTGAAATAAAGAAAGAAAGAATTGTGGCGCTTATTTTGTTTTTTTTTTCAGATGGGAAAATTAAAGACAGGTGAAGTGGGAAATCATCAAGGCTGGGGCAGGAGTGAGGATCAGAATACAACTTTCTACCCTTTCTCTCCATGGAGTTCATTGGTTAAAGTAAACTGTACTCTAATTGCTGAGCAGCTTCTCCTTGTGGCCAGAGCTCACATTATCTGCTTGAAGACCTCAGCAGCTTGGTCCAACCAATGCTGCTGTGACAGCATTACTTCCCTGAGCTATTAACTGATATATGCTGTACTTACAGCCCTTTGGCAACCTTTGACAACTAGTACTTGATTTCAGGTATGGTTTGCCAAATTAACCTGTTAATTTTTATCAGAATTAAATGTGTATTTGATGAACTTGCAGGCTGTAATAGAGCTTTGTCCTGAACTAGGGACATTGTGAACTTGGGTTATGATCCGTTGGACTAGTCTCTGCTGTTCATGACCCCTTCCTGCTCTAGAAAACAGCAGTTCCACAGACCATTAACTTTACGGAAGACTAGGAAACAAGCCCAGATCCTCATTACAAGAGTCTCAAACTTTTCTGTTCAGTCAAGTTGCCGTTCAGTTTGTATTTATCAAAGTTATGCGGTTAGTTATCCTGTGCATAACCACAGTTTTGCATCTTCCCTCTGGAAGTCAGGATTCCTGATCTTCAGTGTCGCTGTCTTTCCGGAAAATAGTTGTGTAATACATTGGCAAAATGTCATGTTTTGCCTTCAGTGGCTGGTCCGCATGAAAGATAAACTACTCCTGTAGGCTGAAGCGATGTAGGGGATGATTGCGTGAGCATGGAATTTTCCTGATGGCCTCTGCTGTGCATACTTTTTTTGTATAGTTTGCAAAGTAGCCTCTTTAATTATAAAAATAAAAAATAATTCTTTTAAATGAATAATAGATTTAAAATGTAAATTGCAAGTACATTGCACAGCAAAGGTATTCAAAATCCTGACAATCTGCTATGAAAAATACCACGTATTTTGGGACTCAGAAAGACAGCAGTGGGGCACATTGACTTACCAAGTGGCAAGTGTACAAATCCAGCAGTTAGCTTTATCATTTGAATTATAGACGGGGCAGAAAGGCTAGAAATGGCTTTTCAGTGAAAGTGAATTTTTTCTTTCACGTTCTGTAGTCCTGTGGTTGGGAGTGTGCATAACCGTGAGGTTTGCAAAAAAACAAGTTTAATTTGCAAGAATTCCTGAAGACTGGCTGGGTAGTTCTAAATTGTGGTGAGATATTGCCCTATGATTATGCTAAAAGTTGCATGCACTGCTCTGTGTTTGTGTGCATGTGTAATCACATCCTCTGTTTCGTACAGTTGCATAAATAAGAATCTAACAGGTGATTTGCAACTGGAAATAGTGAGTATCAGTAATATATACCATTCATAGTATTTGCATAGAGCTGTTTTAGGTGTATTTATTGTTTTGTTGTTACTCACACTTTTCCCAAAAGTGGTGTTGCTTTTGAGTAAGGAATTGTAGATACTTTCAGGTCGGTCTGTAGTTGCCTTTAACAGCAGCTGGACAACCACAATATATTAGAAATTATATTTCTTGCAGGATAATGACCTTTTTCACAAGGTGTCTAGTTACAGTAGAAGTGGGATCAATCTGTTCATCAGGTCTTACACTTGTTTTATTATGGTGAGCTCAAAAGCTTGTCTGTTTTCCTTAAGCTGATAAAGATTGCCTTTCCCTGTGAACATGTTTGCACTGTATCCTGAGGGCATCAGTGATATGTTACTACTATGATTACTACTGTAAATGGTTCAACTCTGTTTTCTGAAGACATGCTGCATTTGTTCAGGAATAGGTAACTTTTTAAGGGAAGAGGTCATACAAGTGGTAGTAGACTAAAAAAAATTAAAGCAAGTACATCAAATACCACAAAATTTCATCTGTTATGAGTTGGCTCTTTTTTTGGTGAAAAGACCCTTCTAATTCTTTCCATTAGTATGTGTCTGTCATTGGTGTTTTTAATGTGTCTCCTCACCATAAAGCTGAAAACATTTGCTCAGGTGTTGAAGATAGTTTTCAAAGTGGTCTGCTGAACTTCTTGCTGCTACAGCTTCTTTATAATTATAGTCTGCTGTCTTCAGAATGATTTTAGATTGTGTCCATGTGTAATTAAAGCCATAAATGCTTTTGGGAAGGTGGTTCTACAGCATTGCTTACGTCCTTTTAAAGTAAATAGCCCTTTTTAAATCAGCCTTCTATTCCAATGTTTGTATTTTGAACAGTTTTATTATATTTCGCACAAATCTTAAGCCTATTTATATTTTGTAATATGAAGACCTTTGAGTAGTGCCCTTTCACTTTTATTGGCAAGGATTTGTGTAGTAAAAAATTGCATTGAATTTTTAATGGATTTGTATTACTGGGTATTATGTTGTTGTAGAAAACGGCAGTGTTTGATAGATACTGCAACTTCATACAGTGGTTCCACTGGTAGGAATGTGTATAAAGATACATACTTATATTTCAAAAGGTAGCTTTTGAGTAATTAAGTGTATTAGTATCTGAAATGCCATTCTGGGCAATAGACTTTTGGAAATTGGTAAGCTGTGAGAAGTGATGTCAAGGATGTCATGTGTCCTGGAAAGGAGCGGTTACTTACAGCTATCACATAGCGTGTTTTAACCAAGACTTTAAAATTCTGTTTCTGGTATTGTCACCGTTGCCTGTGTGAACGTAGGCAAATCTCTTGTACCTCCCTTTGCAGCAATATTTGTTCCAAGGCTTACCAAACATGCAACTTTGGTTTCTTAGCTGTATTCAGTCCTGTCAGGTAAAGCACTAGACCCACCGTGTTTCACTTACCACTTTTTACATCCCCTTTAAGAGCACACAAACACAAATTATTTGTTGTGCAGTTATTTTATTATATTTTGCATCTCAGGCCAAAATGTGATCTGTCCTTTTTGCTTATCATCTTACTCTTCGAGGAGCAGTACTCCTGTGTACTTTCAGTATGTTTGCATCTCATTGAAGAGAAACGTGTGTGTGCACACGCTTTCTTCAGTCCAAGTCATATGAAATACATCTCTGTGTCCTGTTTGAGATTAATAGACGTGGCAGAATAGCTGCAGGACTGCACAGAGGTGATTTAATTTGCAGCAGTTCTAGCTAGCACAATATTGAAGCCAGATACTCCTAATCTCTGACAATTCTGTGGCAGTGTGTTGGTTACCTGGTTCGGGAAACACGCATAACTCCCTCCTCACCTACTCAAAACTGCTGAAGATCCGCCAGGTGGTGTGGTTCTGCATGTTTGAAGTTCTTTTGGTTCAGCTGCTTATGGAATTACCTCAAGCTAATATGCTAATGTTTGTCACTGTGTTTTCCTCTTTCATCCCGCAGTTCAGTTATTCATTATTTTATCTGCTTTGCACATTCCCATCCTGTTCAATGGTCCCTTAAGCATCGTGTTTGTTTTTTTATGTCTCTGACGTTATCGTACTTCATCCTGGCCTTCTCTGTTAGATCAGACTTCTTGCCACTGAGAAAATTAATTCTTTTTATTCTGTACAACTCACTCTCCTTGTACCTCAGACTTGTTTCTTAGTGTTGCTTTATTGATTTCCTCCAGTTTTAGCACAGAGTGTTTTAACTTCTCCAGTTATTTGTTGGGGTGAGTGGTGGAACGGTGTGAGTGCAGATGAAACATTTCGAGGTAAATTGTATACTAGAATCTCTTTCCCTCAAATTCCACTAATAACCACTTTTTTAATCACTGTTCATACTGTAGTGTACTCAGACAACATACATTTCAATTTATGGAAGATGATTACTTATTCCCTGTTTCTAAAACTGCATGCATTGCCAAAACATGGAGGATTTTCGTAGCCAGGCCTGTGCTATATTAGTGTTCTCTTGAAGATCTGCTTACTTTGTTTTTCTGTCATCTTGAATTACATGGAAGAGATTCCAGTGTGTTTCTCTGGATTATATACTCTGAAGTAATAACCGCTCTGTATAGGCTCACACCTAGAGGCCCAACAGAGGCTGGTACTCTGTTTGATTCCTGATGTAGTCTCCGCTGGGACAAGCAGACTACAGGCAGATAGGGAATCTATCCAACATAGCAGTGTGCGTGGAAACTGTGCAGATTCTGTGCCATGTGCGCCTCTTGTTTTTGCGTGGAAAACAAGGTGGGATTTGTTGTGAAGTTGAGTCTGCATAGACAAAAGATCATGGAATGGTGAAGGGAAAGTAGGAACGAGCCTGTAGAGTAAAACCGGATGAAGACTTTTGATTATTGACATCAAGATTTGTGTTTCAGATGCTTGCATTTGCGCTTCATAAAAATTGTGTGTAGTTTTTTTCGTGGTTATTTTCTCTGTTTGAATTTACTGGCTATGGAAGAAAATGTATCTACTAGGAGAGAGGCTTAGAAGAGCAGGTTGGGTCACGTTGTGGGATGTTACAGAGAAGTAACTCTTCGTTTCAAGGGTTATGAAAGGCTTTCCACTGTAACATCTCACTTGACGTTGAACAATGATCTAACTCTGAAAAGGATCAAGTGTGCAAATGCATGCCTTGACATGCCAGATTAAAACAGAGACTCCAGTAGCATGAGAATCCCAAATACCTGACCTCAGCCTTGCAGGCAAGAGTAACATGGAGATATAAAAGGGAGCTCTAAATCTAAATACCCCATGAATAAGAAAGAAAAGTGTGTGTGTATATATATGTATGTATGTACATATATATATATATAAAAGTTGCTGTGGAATCATCTGTGCTAAGCCAGTGGAAATGTGAGGCTCTAGGACTATTGGATAATGAGCAAGAAAACCACAATAAAAGAAACTGAGGTTTTAGCTTTATGTTCTGCTGAGCCTGTAGTGCAATGTGAATTAATCTTATATAAGCTATCACACTCTAATAATAATCTAGTGGGTGATAAATCAGCTTCAGATGGAGAATATGAATAAACCTCTTGGTAAGTACGAAATCTGAATGTGTTTGGAAATGCTTGTGGCATTCTTCTTCATGATGGTTTTATTACTCTGTCAGCTTGTATTCCCGAATCTTGCAGCTAGTGGCTCAACTTTCAAACTTCCTGATGAGACACATGCTAATTTTTTTTTTTTTTCAGTGTGGTAAACTGAGGTGTAAAATGCAAAAAATTCACTCATATTCCACAGCAAGTTCTGGACCAGATCTTGTGGTTCTGAATCACAGTGCCTTGCACGATTGATGCCTCAGCATTTAAATTCTGACGTTAGCCTTCTGCTCTTTTTACTGTTGAAATTAGAACAGAATTAAAAAGTATAAGTTGTGATTGAAAATTTGTTTGTGAATTCTAGCATAACATTGAGAAGAGATAGGCTTGTTTTGTGGCTCGTTTTTTTGTGAGTTAGTGATTTTTCCTTTCCAAATTCCGTCATGTAGGAAGCTCCTCCCTGAGGAAGGAAGATGTTAGTAATTTGCTCAGTTTGTTGAATAATATTGCAAAGAATACCATTTGATTTCACGTTGTCACTACTCTGGCCTCTTTCTGAGCTCTTCCAAGCTTTCTTTTTAAGGTTTCTTTAGGTGAGATAGGTGCACCAGGTAAGCTGACATCTTTTCTCTCTTAGCATACAGTGCTAATTAAGTATCCGTTTTTTTCCATAGATGCTAACTGTGGTATCGTATGTGACCAGCGTTCAGGATTTTCTGTTTTTGATCCCCCGTTCCCTTCATTGCTAGAGTATTTTTGTTAAAAATCTTGTGTATATTTCAGCGTATGTATTGCCTGCTTACCACAACAACTGCTGCAAGGAAGGTCATCTGCTCTTAGTGACGAAAAAGTATTCAGTTCAGAACTGAAAAGAGAGAGTGCATAGCAAGTATGGTGCCAAAGGCTCTGTTTATTTATAAAAGCTGTACATAAGTTTTTATTATTATATACTTAGTGTCTTGAATTGTTTCAGGTCTTGGTGTTGCTGTTTAGGCAATGGGCACTGTCCGGTTATCATTTAAGCAAACTGGACACACACAGAATCCATGGGCCCTGATGGGATGCAGACATGAGTGCTGAAGGAGCTGGCAGATGTCATTGCTATACCACTCTCCATCATCTTGGAAAGGTCCTGGAGATCAGGAGAAGTGCCCGAGGACCGGAGGAAAGCCAATGTCACTCCAGTCTTCAAAAAGGGCAAGAAGGAGTGGAGGACCCAGGGAACTACAGGCCAGTCAGCCTCATGTCCATCCCTTGAAAGGTGATGGAACAGCTCATTCTGGATGTCATCTCTAAGCAACTGGAGGAAAAGAAGGGAAAAGAAAGTTATCAGGAGTAGTCAACATGGATTCACCAAGGGGAAATTGTGCTTGACCAATCTGATAGCCTCATGAACATCTGGGTAGATGAGGGAAGAGCAGTGGGTGTTGTTTACCTTGACTTCAGCAAGGCTTTCGACACAGTCTCCCATAACATCCTCCTAGAGAAGCTCAGGAAGTGTGGGCTGGATGAGTGGATGGTGAGGTGGATTGAGAACTGGCTGAATGGCCAAACTCAGAGGGTTGTGACCAGCGGTGCAGAGTCTAGTTGGAGGCCTGTAACTAGTGGTGTTCCCCAGGAGTCAGTACTGGGCCCAGTCTTGTTCACCTTCTGCATCAATCACCTGGATGAAGAGTTAGAATGTACCCTCAGCAAGTTTGCTGATGACACCAAACTGGGAGGAGTGGTAGATACACCAGAAGGCTGTGCTGCCATTCAGCGTGACCTGGACAGGCTGGAGAGTTGGGCGCAGAG
>Ga0065711_1004376_pt1 | contig 23811 bp, 18 predicted proteins | sample Hoacrofraction12_FD_59098 | JGI IMG/M metagenome (GOLD analysis project Ga0065711, IMG submission 59098) | Hoatzin crop microbial communities from Cojedes, Venezuela - Epithelial fraction 12 v2 (version 2) | ecosystem: Host-associated > Birds > Digestive system > Esophagus > Crop | place...
TCAAGACCCGCCTGGACAAGGTCCTGTGCAGCCTGCTCTGGGTGACCCTGCTTCGGCAGGGGGGTTGGACTAGATGACCCACAGAGGTCTCTTCCAACCCCGAACATTCTGTGATTCTGTATGCGTGGAAGTTGGCATTTTTGTATCTGTAAAAAGTTATACCACACTAGTGGCTGTCCCAGGTTGCGTTAATCTCAAAAGCGAGTCAACAAACCGTACAAATAAGCCCTAGAAATTCTGAGGTAAGGGTTCAGATATTTCTAGGAAGCCCTGACAACAGTGTCGTCTAGCGGCACTAGCAGTAAACCCAGAAAGGTTTAGATTCACGTTACCTCTAATGCAAGGGTGTGTCGAGGGAGATGGTGGCTATCACAGAGCACACCTCTTAGTTGACGTCCAAGACCTTAAGTTCTAGTTAATAAAAAAAGTCTCCAGCCCTGATGGTTGCAAAGAAAACATATGATGTCTGAAGTTGACATCACCACTGTGGTAAGATCTACCTGACAGAAAAGCTGAGGAGGAAACGTCCTCATCTACTTCACCAAGTGAAAGCTGATGACAGCAAGGTTGACACGGAATCACCATTTCCAACAGCACAGCTCCATAACTCCGAAGAGGAAGGGACGTGTTACAGCAGAGGTGGTGTTTGCAGGGACCGTTCTCAGACCAGCTGAAACATGTGGAAAAAGCCCACAACAGAATAGCTTTTTGGTCAGTACGTGTCTTCAGGAGCTCAAATAGCTTGTTTCCAAAAGCTCCTCTGTTTCCCTCTGACGTGGCAGTTGACCTAATGAAAACTAGCACCTGAACCCCTCGCTTTGCCTCTGCCCTCAACGCATTGCAGGTACCAGAGGCAATGCCTGTTTCTAATGTGGCCTCCACCAGCGAACAATGGAGGAGGCAGGCAGCGAGTTCTGTTGCCTTCTCTTCAAGGACAGCTTTCAGGAAAACACCGCCTTACTAAGAGAGAGCACTGCCAAGGACCAACGCCTAGGAGGAAAGATTTGGTATTCTCTGCAGGACCAGGAAAATTAAAGTGTGTGAATGACGGGAAGACAGGGCTCCAGAGCCCCGCAGACCGGCTGGATTTAACCTTGCTGCTACACGAGAAAACACCCTGTAATGTTCCCTACCTGGAAGTCGTATGCGGAGTAGGGAGGCAGGTGAGGAGTGCTGTGGTAGTAGCTGTTGTACGACGTCACTTGTGGCCTGGAGTAGTAGGACACCGAAGGGTGCGCATTTTCGACCGTACAGTTCAGCGTAGGGAGGGAAGGAGTCTGTTAACAGAAAAAAGCAGAGAATCTCAGGCTGCTAACCAAGCTCCAGGAAGCTGACAGCTGAACGAAAGCAGAAATGATATAAAGGAGCACTGTGTGTCTTCAGAGCTCAACTCTGTCACATCAGCAACTGGCAATCCGGTTCCCAAGTCATTTCACCTATTGTTTCCTCTCAGATTCCACTCAACAAGCTAGCAATAGCCCAGTGCACGTCAGTACTTCAACAAAACAACTGTTCAGATTGCATCCTCACTAGCAGGAAAAAGAATCCGTTAATTTTGATTACTCTGTTATTCAGGACATTTTGAGATCAGCATATGTGGAATTATTAGTAAAATTAAGGTTTACATCTGAAAATTAAGGTTTACATGGAAAACATAGCACTGTTCACCCACTGAGGAAAAGTACAAAATCAAAAAGAGTTCTGAGGATGGGACACAGCTGCAGCAGGCATGCGAGGAATCCACTAATACAGCAACTCCCTGCAACATACCATAGAGGATGGAGCGGAGTGGAGACTCCGTGGCCATGCTCCCTGATGATAAAGTGGGAAGAGATGGTCCTCTAGAACTGATAAGCAGCTCATCTGGCCCCCTGAGCCAACAGGTTTTTGAAACCTTGCCAAAGTGCTATCCTTTCGTGAACTTTGCTCATTTTAGTGTCATTTTAATAACAAAACACACCTCCATCCCGAAGGCTATCCGCCTCCGACGTGCGACCACTCCTGTTTGAGTCTGCGCCCTCAATTTTTTGTAAACTATACCTTTAAACGTGAAGCGAGAGAATTTTACACCAATCATGATAAAAGATGTGTATGACTACAGTCACTCTAACTCCACCTTAATTGTAGAAAGGACATAAAAATAGCCAGGGAAATGGGGGATTTTCGGAGAAGATATCACTGTGAACAAGTCAAGGGAAACTCCATCTCAGTCCGTCTCTGACTACCGCGACTGGCTGAAGGACTGAGCCTTGCTTCTCCCCCCTTGGGACACCTTGGGTGAGACCTAGACTAAGCGCTTTTCTTGGGAATCTTATAAATCTCTCTAGAGAGTTACTCCCTAATGTTTATAGCCAGGCTGTATTATTTATAACCTTTTCACGCGTTTTATACTTAATAACATCATATCTGCACGTGCTTTCTTGCAGACAGTCACTATCACCGGCAATTCAAAAAAACCTATATATCTGTTGCACAAATAAAACTGCACTGTTAAGTAGCCAGTTGTCACAGTTTCTCACTGAACGCAACCAAACGCGGCCGTGCGAGTTCATGAGCACGACTGGACTGAAGGTGCAGACTGCTATGAGTGTATCCAGAATCGTGGTCGTTTAATATACATATTAAACGCGACTGGACTGGTAGTGGCAAATTGGATATCACCCAGAATCCAAACCTAGCCGCACCTAACCTCCCACTCCGGTGAGGAGAGTTAGAAAGCAAGGGGGTTTACTTTCTGCCAAATTCCTCCACCCCTTATAATGCAACAGCGTATTTCAAACCCTCTCATACTGCTGTTTGTGGACATGTCTACACATCTTTCTTTGCAGAGGTTTACAGGCTGTCTGGTGTGGATCAAATCTCAAAAGGCCACGATGCACAGCTGGGAACGTGACTCCTGTTTTGTTTGGGAAGATCCCGGTGAGTCTGAAGAGAGCGTAGGAAAGTTCAGAGTTGTTCTGAAATAAGGCACCCTTAGCGCAGGGTCCAAGATTTGCTTGTGAGAAAAATGTATTGCCAGGACAACAAATGCTCCTTTCTGGATGTCTCATTTTGTATTATTCCAAATCAGTCACAAGAGACTGGGAAACCCCCCAGATTTATCTGCTGAATATTCATTTCTCCCCATTGATTTGTCCTCTACAGAACAAAACCGTATGGAAGGTAACAGGCAGCCTGGTTAAGTGAGGGTATTTCAAAGCTCACGTTGTCAGAACAGCATTTTTTTCATTATCTGAAGTTTGCAGTCTTTCACCTGGTTTTAGTCCCCAGTTCACCCTTCCAGGTTCTGCACCGTGATGAAACAGATGGAGAGTTTCAGCCTAACACAGCTGCTTAAACAGTCTGTAAAGCTCAGCACCCTACTACTGCTATAAAATCAACAGTTTATGAGCAACCACCACATCTTTCCTTGTAGAAGGTCAGTGCTATGAAAAGGAAGATCAGTTTTTAAGAAAGAGCTGATTTTTATTCATCTTGGTATTGCCAACACCTCTGAGAAGGTTCCTCTTGAAAATACAATCTCCCATTCTGTTCATCTTTTCTAATTGTGTTCAGGTGGTGACATCTCATCAGAGAGGTGAATCGCTCCCACTTTCTCCTTACAGTTATCTTCTGTTATCACCCTTCTTTCTAGCCTGATTGCAGCGAAATACCAATAGCTGTTTTCATGACTGTTTTTAAAAGGCAATCTGCCTGATTTGTTTCTTTCTTTGAACACACAGAGAAATTGGTACTGTCTTACCATGTCTTTAAAGCCTCCAAGTATCGCTGCTGTGATGATCCCTAGGAACAGCCCCACTATGTTCAGAATTGTTGCCGACCAAAGCAGGTGGTAAAGGTGGATGATGTCCTGGCAGCTGCTGACGTCAATGTATTCATAGTAGCCTCCAGAAATCTCTACTCTGCTAGATTAGAAAAGAAAAACAACATTAATGATAAAAAACCACACCACACATCATAAAACCTAAGCACTTCTGCTGGGCAGTAAAATGCATTCTGCAATTTAATGACAGCCTGGACCTAACTACCAAGGGGAGCAGGGATAAAGCCTGCCAGATCCCGTGCTTGCAGCATCTGAGACCTCCCTGCGTGACAACGCAGAAGACGGCTTGATCTGTTGTGAAATCAGCCAGGCCCGCAAATACCCAAACGACCTTGAGTCTGAATCTGCCCCTTCTTTCTACCATCTGAAACCTCCACAGAGATCCTGGAGGCTTCCCAAGGGCAAACCGGCTTTGGAATTACCCAGGGCAATCAGTCGGTGCCCTGAGAAGCAGCAGCTGCCCGGCATGGCAGCGCCGGCTGCTCCTCGCAGCCACAGCAGCAGCTGGGTGGGACGGGGACAGGGCAGGAGAGCCGGCCTCCGAGCACCACAGGGCTTGGCCACAACGCACGCCCAACCCGTCCGCTCCGCTCCATTGCCTGCCCTTCGCAGCTCCATGGTGGCAGGGGCTGGCAGGAGCCCTGGGACCCTGGCAGAAAGAGGTCTTTCTGCTCGCGTTTTTAAGCTTTTCCACCTGCAGAAGAGAGACGGTGAAAACTCATTTGAATCCACTTAGGTCATGATTTTGGAAAGGGAAGAGCAGCTCCTGCAATGTGTGGGCTGGAGTCTCGCAGGCACGGTTCTTCAGTAATGTCTTCTCCCTGACTGCTGCCCGGTGGAACAGGCTGGCCTCCGGCGTAGATTACCCGCTGTAGTGGGCTACAGCAAATTCCACTTTAGGAAACACATTTATCGGGGACAAACAATACTAAGGGCTTATGAATGTCTTATCTTCCACACCTCACGTATGGAGTTAGGCTCAGACTGCACAAGGACTTTGAGGAAATGGGGAAGAACAGGCTCGTATTGAAGGCCAAGAAACAGGAGATCCAGGCTCAGCTCCCCAGCAGACTCCGCTACGCCTGCAGTAACCTGCCCTCTTTCACAAGATCCACCCTCCTTCCTTCATTACTCAATTTTGGTTTCTTCTTTTCCTTTTTTCCATATCTTGTTGTAGCGGGCCACTGCAGAAGACACTGCAATGAGCAGACAGGGATTTCAAGCAGAATCACGGCAGAGCATAACCACAGGTTGTAAAAACCTGTACGTTAGCCCGCATGACCCCAGTGTAACCTGAGCACATACCATGGCTGCTTTTAACAATACAACCTGTGTGTACTCTTTGCAAGAGCTCGTTCCTATGGAGATGCATGAGAGTATAACGCTCTCGGCGAGCCTTGGCGTACCACCGAGAACATTCAGCATTGTGCAGAGAAGTACAGCATGTACTTATCAATGGGAAGGGGCTCGTCCGATGCCGCACAGCTGGGGTTCCCAGTGTCAAGAGGGATGCAAGATTGCTGCCACTTTTTCTATCATTTCCATCCTTTACGTAACGCGTGAGCTAACCAGCCGTGAGTGTCCGTGCCTTTCTTACTGTGATCCTGAAAGAACCAGCGCCTCCTCAGTGCGGAACACTTGTGTGGCACTAAGCAAGACTGAGATGTTAACAACTGACATTTTACATCAGAGAGGCAAAAACAGGTCAGAGGCAGGACCCTGAACGAGCCTGACTGGGGCGGCAAGAAAAAAAAATACAGAATAGTTACAGGTTTTTCTATTCCAATCACTTCTCTGTACACTGCTTTCTTTAGCTAGTAAAAAGTGATCGTGTTCTGTAAACTGTTGAAGGAAAGTGTGAGCTTCACCGTTCTGCAGTGGCTTCCACAGAAACAAAGTCCCACAGAGACCAGGGATTACCCCTCCCAGCACATGGAACCTCCCTCTCCCAACAGCAGCTTTTGATCTTCCACCACCACAGTCAATGATTTAAGTGGGGGCCAGCCCAGCAAAGCGCTGTGAGAAATGCTAAGCCTAAAACAGCCCTAGGCAAGAGCTGGCAGGGAAAAAAACCAACTTCTTAAATGCTTGCTGACACACATTACCCACTCCAAATGATATATGCAGCGCATGCTGTAAATTAAGTGGGTTTAGGCACTGTAGCCAGATCTACCGATGGTATGATCACTATGCAGTCGTTCTCGATCGGTATCCACCCTTCTGACTCGTCTTTGCACAGTGCTGGTACACCTTCCAACCTCTTGCAGCCGTGAAAGATCTTCACTGCGCAGAGAGGACACTGATTTATGAACAGGCAGGTGGCACCAGCCTGCGAACTCTCCTCCCTGTTAGCAGGGTGGGAATGAAACGGTGACAGGGTGAGGAAGAAGTGTCCCAGTTTTTACATCTTCAATCTTCTAAAACAGAATAAAACCCAGGGAACAAGCTGTGCCAACAGAGACAGAAGGTGTTAGGATGAGGGACACTCAGTAGGGGAAAAACTGACGAAGGCACCAAGCATGGAAGTAATGGAAACTCCTGCCCTCTTCATCTTCCCAGTTGGGCTGGCCCGGAGCATGCTCACCCGTAGCTGGGATGGCTTTAGTGTACTTCATACAGCCCTTTACTTGGTTATCTTTTGCCTGGGAGTTCCTGTAGTTTGCAGCCACAGCTTAAGATCCATTCCCACAACAGCTGTCATTAACCGACACTTTGCTCCTTGCCTTATCCTGGCCCTTCAGACACCTGCAAACCAGCACGGCCACTGCTCCTCCTTCCCACAGCCAGGAATGGTATTTGTAGCTTACTCACTTTCCACAGTTGTACAGGTCACAGCAGAAGCAGGTGTTGGTTTTTATTTTCGGCGTGCAGGGAGCACGGCGCTGTGGGTGACAGATTGCCTGTACAAATCCAGAAAAAAAAAATACATAAAGCACATAAGGACATAATCACCAAACACGGTTCCTGCTGCTATTTGGCCTGCTCTACATGTAGATTTAGCACTGATCTCCAGATCAGCCCCAGGCAGATTTTTCTGCCCTTATCTTGCAGCACAGCTCCGACAAAGTACACAGTTATGCTGGAATACAGACACAGTAGACCAGCGTTTCCTTCCACCGTGGGAGAGTCATAGATAAGCACATGCCGCATAGGAAGGGGGTTGTGCAGCTCTTACAACCAGCCAAGACCTTGCTGGCCTAACGCTCTTCACCAGACAGCAACTTAGAGCAAAGAACTGTCAACAGGATGGTACAAACTGAGAGCAAGATTCCCATAGTGGCGAGTAATTGGCTAAAGTGGTTAATTGTCTGCCTGTGGACAGTAACACCCAAGCTCACATGGACAGTCTTTGGGCTGAAACGAGAACGGACCCCACTGATACCACTGGGTAGTACTTACTTTGCACTTCAAGCAGGCATTTTAATTTGGAATATAGTGGTTATTCAAAACTACTTGGGAACTTGAGGGAATCTCAGAGAGACCCTCAGTGCACAGCAAAGGCGGCCAAAGATGTCCACGCACACAATCAGTATGTGGCAGGAACATTCATCCCCAGTGGGCTTCTCTTTGGAGAAGACAACAGAGAGCAGCGGTGCAGAGGCTGGTATAGGTGGCTTGTATCCACAGAAATTACTGCTGTCTGAACTCTTCACCCACCACGCTGCTCCTGTAACAAATGTGCAGCTGAAGCCCTACAGAAACTGGTGTATCTTGCTATTCCCCATCCCCTCCTCTCCACCTTCTCCTTCAATAATGTGTCAGTACCAAGCATGGAGGAATCTGCTCCCTGAGCGCCCCCGGCACCCCACTCCCTGCCCAGGCCCACCCTCCCACCCTCTCCTCGCTTCGCAGACCTCAGGGACGCTGGCACAGCAGCCTGGCACCAGGTCCCTCCACCCGCGCCACGAAGCCGGCCCCTTCACGGAGACAGCACAGCCGAACCCGCTCTCACCTCCGGCGGGGTCGTGCTCTTGGAGTAGTACTGACATCGCCCTGCGTACAACGGCCTCAGGTCCTGCCGACAAAAGAGCACCTGGCTTAGCATGGCAGCGAGATCAAAACCAGCCAGATGGTCTGGGGAGAGGGGCCAGGCTGTAGAGACCCCGCTCTCATGTCAGCGCCGCAATACAGTGGCTGCTTTGCAAGACCCCCAGCCCCCCGGTGACGCTCAGCCCTGGCCCTTGGAGGCAGGTCGTTGCTGCAGCTAGCACGGGAGCAGCAGGCTTTGAAGCCGGGCTCATTTGGGTGGGGGCAGCCATTCCTCATCCCCCCAGACACATCCCAGGGCTGCCTCGTATGTTTCCGATGATGCTGAATCATAACAATTTCTCATTAAATTGTCGGAAATTTGTCCTTCTGGGCTCCCGAGTGACTCGTGGGCAGGCTCCGGAGGATGACCAACACCATGCACTAGCGTCTGGCCTGGGGGCAGCCGGGTCCCCAGGGCACACCCTCAGGGAAAGCGGCGCTGGGCGCGTACCCGTGCCAGCGAGCCCTTCCAGCAGCAGCCAGACTTGCTCTCTGGGTGTCTGGGACAAAGCTCGGGGTCGCAGGGCTGCGACATGGGGAACGCTATGTGCTAGAGTGGCGGGGGCACGTCTCCAGCGAGACGGCGGCATTCTTGGACGGTTAGGGGGTGAAGGGAGGCCAACAGCCTGGCTGTTCAACAAGAGGCAGAAACCAGAGCCCTCGGCATCCCAGCTGCTCGTCTCTGGCCGCCTCAGGCATGTAGACGTCCCCCAGGGCCAGCCGGGAGGAGGTGCCAGCTCATGCCATCACCCGACTCATGAGGTCGGCACCGAAAAAATCCCAGCGCAAGTCTGTGGGGCTCAGACCCACACGGCCAGGACTGGGAGTCAAAGGAGCTTCACCTTTTTATCAAAGCTAATGCTTCACATGCCCCTGCGAGGTGGGGTCAGAGAAAGCCAAGATCTGCTGGTTGCGTCCAGACAGACGGAGACCCATCACGCAGCTGAGCGCAGCTGCCCTTTGCTCTGTCAGCAAATCCTGCTGTCCAGCCGTCTGTCGACCATTGCGACGCTCAGGGGCAGGAAAGAGGAGCCAGCTTTACAAGGAGAATAACGAGCCAGCTGACAAGGGGAGCTTCTACTTTGTGGGTACCTCTGACCTTCTGAAACTCCATTCTGATCACAAACAAGCCCCAAATCTGTCTTTTTGATCCCATTTTGCCAAAAATTGTCATCAAACTGCAGAGCTGCCGGACAAAAACCTATTTGCAGTTATAAATTTTAATTTAAAAGCTGAAATGGAATTCTGTTTTTTCATTTTTATAGTAATAACTAAAGTTTTGAATGCCCCACTGTACTAGCAATTGGTCACGACAGCAGTAGCTCGTATTTTTCAAAGTCATCAAATGGAAACTGAGAACCTACTCCAAGTGCTTCCTGTTTATACTGCAGAGCTTTAATGAGCTTCGTATCAAATTGCTTCATTCTACTACAACATCCAGCAGTTCAATCAGCATTAAGAACTAACTCTGCTAACATTTAAAACACAATAGATGTAACTGCTCATATATCATCCCTTGGCAGTAGATGTAATTCACATTACATCTTACAGTTTGGAGACTCAGTAAACACATAAAGCACACACAAAAAAACGGAAAGCCAAGTTTTAAGATCTTAATTCTTGCTGCTAATTTCAAAATATTTTTGAAAAGCTGATACATTTTTCTAAAGTTTGCGATTTAAAACAGCGTTCAGCACATGACACATATTTACGGGGTTTGATGCGGCCCGATACAGGATCACCATCACTTGTTTTCCTAGAGTAAAAGCGTTGCAGGACCTGCGTTTTCTTGGAAGCACTTACTATGTGTCTGGCAGCAAAGACACCGTCTACTATGGCACAGCAGAATGCAGCGATGACGCCAAAGCTGATGAAGACGATCGATGCAACCAGCTGAGGAAGGAAAACACAGCAAAGTATCATCTGCCTCTCCACGACCAAGCGTTTCGAGCCCTCTCCACACGGATACGTAAAACCACAGTCAATGAGGCCTCCAGCAATCAATGACCCAAAGGTTTGCCCAGGCTGCACAGACTGGTCTCATTGGAGGCAAGCGGATGCGCGTCTCGAAGGAGAGCGTCCGCTCCGGCAAGGCGGCTGGAGTGGTGGCGTTGTGCCGGATCGGTTCTCTGGGACTCGATATTGTAATGCGAGTTTTTCTATGACTCCAAAGTGCTAAACTTAGGCTGAGGGTACACCTCCTTTTCTGGCTGCTGCTGTCCTTAACTCTTCCCGGGAGAGGAAGGAGGGGATTTCTTCTCTTCCCATCCCGGAGCGCTGCGGGGAGCTGAACACTTCCCAGGCTGTAAGGACACGGGAGGCTGCCGTGGGCAAACCTCGCCGGTGGGACTATGTGTTCAGAAAACAACGCTTTCATGTGCAAAGCCATGAGACCAGCAGGTGGGTGACCAGCCTACGCCATCGGTGTTGTACACTGTGGGACACTGGACTTGTCTGGACTTCATGGTGCCGAACGCAGAATTTGCGGTGAGTCAGCAGGGAGTAGCGGGGTTCGACCTGAGCAACGTGCTTGTCTCGCAAGACTTGAGCAACATGCTTATCTTGCAACACAAACGTGACGGCTTGTGGTCTAACGCTAAAGCCAACTGAGTGATGCCAAGGTCTTGCAGCCCGATGTGGCTTCAGCAAAGCCAGAAAGACCCCCCCGTACATCTGCACCCAATTCCTCGCCCCGTGCTGAACTGTCGGGCCCCACTGGCCTTACAGCCCTTGCTAAGGGCTTGTCGGCACACGATAATTGACTTAGTCCCACCTCGCCAAGAGTATAAATCTGGCATTTAGAATCCTCCACTTTGACAACAAGAACTCCAACTACCGGATGGGTCAACGAGCCTGGACCTCTCTCATCCCAAGCCTCTTTGGTAAGTTTTGTGCCTCTGACTACATCGGATGTCACGCGGGAAAGTATCGTTAACAAAACCGCTGAACTATTAACTCGACCTCAATTTTTGCAAGTAAGTGTATTTAAGAATGGCAGTTCCGAACTTGTTATATCTGTCACCGTAATAAATAATCTATCTTATCAACTTTGCAAAGCTGTCTTGGTGGAAGTCCTTGAGAGGTCTCTGACAGGCAAACACTGCCTCTGATGTGTGGCTACACACACAGTCCTTTAGACATAAACCGTTGACCAAGTCTGGGAGTAAGACTGGACCTAGCCGCACCCAGGCTCCTCTGAGAAGGAGTTTAGAAAGGAAGGGGTTCCCTGCCGAACCTCATGACCCAACGGGAGGGCCCCCCCACCCCAGCCACACATCAGATTTGTGCTCCTGACATGGCACAGAGCCTCGCAGCAGCCTGGCTGGGCTCCTCGGTGCTGGGCTGCGGCGAGCACAGCCCATGGGGTCTTCTGCTGGCTTGGGGGACCTGCAAGGAGCTGCTCCCTCCGCCTTCAGCTCAGGGAGGGAAGCCGGACAGGTCTGATCCTCTTCCACTGGCCCCATCCTGCCCGTTCTTAAAATTAGGGTGAACGGATTGAGAAGGTAAACAGCAATACTTCAACCCCAACCCAGGTATGAGAAACAAAGTCTCTACTCCCGCAACACCACTTCAAACACAGCTCTGCCAAAGCTCCAGTGCTCAGCTGGGGGAACCATGCACAACTGCCGACACAACACCTCCTCGCTCCGGAGCAGCAGCTCAGCCGCTACCAGCAGGCTCCAGCCCAGCCCATCACACACAGCGCTCCCAACACCGATCCCAGTCCCCCTTGTCAAAGCACATCGGGGATATCGACAAGGCTGTGGAGGGAGGGCGAGGGCGGCATTCAGACAGAAAGGTTCACAAAGACATAGCTTGGGGAACAGCAGTATTTCCTTTTAAAGGACTGCAGGCTTTAATGGGTTTTTCCCCGGTGGTTTTCCACTCCAGTGATCACAGCCTTCAAGTGTCGGTCGCTGGCAGCTGTTAAAACTGCTTCTCCACAAGTACAAAGGTGGCTCTGGTCATCGAGAGCTTTGAGTAATAGTAAAAATCACTAACAGCACAAATACAAAAATAACGGTTAAGCTTGGCCAGCACTGACGGATATCTCGGGTCTCCTGGTCACGGGGATGTTTGTTTTAAAGCTCCAGGCTAAGTTTGCTCAAAAACCTTGGTTCCTGCCACTGCACAAGGATCCAGTTCTCCGAAAGACAAGCCAAACCCCTTGACAAACACAAGCCAGAAGTATCCTGTAAGTTTAAAGTATCTCAGGATTTTTAGGTTAATCACACTGTTTTTCCCTAAGCCTCCCTCAGTGAAAACAGACCTTCCCCCAGCAACACTCACGTGCAGACCAGGTCAGCTTGAGCAATGAGTACAGATGTACGAGGGCTCACGTGGGTCAGTAGAAATGGTCCCTGTACAATTGCTTACTTCAGTTATCTTCAAAATGAGATAAAATAAAACGGTTTTCTAGATGAGGCAAGTATTCCAGACGTACACTGTCCCACTGCAAATAAAAACCGCAGCAGCAGATGGAGCAGGCTGTGAAGCTAACCCAACGACCGCACAAACAAGCCACTGTCACTAGTAACAAGCTGTTACTGGAATATTAGATGCTGTGCCATGAAGTACTTGCAGATGGCAGCAGGTGACAAATTTTCTAGGATCAGGTCCTCTGCTGGGACCCTGTTTCTGTCAGCTGCAACCACCAGCATTTCCCCCCCAGTCAGACCCACACCACCTCCACATCTGGATCACAGCTGGCACCCACCCATTACAGCGGTCACACTGTTTCACTACCACAACCAGTGAAACCACACACGGGGAGAAAGCACAGCTTCTTACGGTCTCGGTGGAAGAAATGGGGTTTATGGCCCAGGTTATTCTGTAGCAAGTCCCCTCTGTGCTGCGCTTTGTTTCACACGTACATGAAAGAGGATATTCTCCCTAAATAACATGCCCCTTGGAGACAGGAAGTGAGCCAGATGCTAAATATATACAATTAGGGTATTTGTCAGTTGCCCGTTCCAGCCGACAGGAGCTGCTAATATGGTTATTTAAAATAATACAAGGTTAATGATGATACTTTCATAACAGCCCTACTAGGATACAAGGATCTGGTGTTAGAAATGGGTTTGCTCACTTTATTTACACAGTTTCCCCTCTCTCGGCTGGAGAAAGAAAAGCCTGAAAATCAAACACTGAGAATTTACAATAAAGAAAATCAAACAGCAAATAAAAACATATAGATTCATTTTAAAAATCCCATGGTTTTCAACTAATCTCAAGATTTTTGATTTGGGGCTGACAGTGCTGTTACTGTAGCGAGCAGAAGTTCCTCTCAAGAGCCGTGTGATATTAGCGATTGGTCTTCACCCGTCTAACTCCTGCCAACGTCAGCCACACCGAGCAGCATTCGGACAAGAACAGACCAACTGGGTTCGAACAGCGCAGGAACGGTGAAGCAGGAGTGCTCTGGGCTGAGGTCGCCTTTGGGCCACGATCCAGTGACACATGGGCTGTGAAGCTGTTGGTTATTACTTTTCCGTGGCAGGGGTGACTGTCACAAAGCCATGTAAAATGCTGACACCTCACTTGAAAAACTGCTGAGCAGGCAGCTCGGGTGTAAGTCAGAGGTGCCCGTGGCGCTGGCAGGCAGCGCAGGCAGGCAGAGCAGGCAGGCAGAGCCGCTGGGCAGCTGGCCCTCCCCATGGGGACGAAAGCTCTCCCTCACTCTGACAAGTGGGATGTGCAGACACGCGGCATGAAAGCCAAGACGCTCGGGTGGGAGAAACAAGAGACGTCTATTCCCATCGGCAGGCTGAAGTGGAGGGCTACTCCAGGTCAGCTCTCCCCACCAGCCACGCTGGTTTGCTCGACTCCTCGCGCTCCCCAGCCAGCTTACGGGCAGAAACACGTGCAAGAACACGGCAGCAGAAGGTGCTTCCAGCTCTTCCTGCCACCACTGAGGAGCAACTGCATAACAAGCAACACCAAGACTGTCTTTTAGCAATCTAGGATGCTGGGGAAGTTCACAGAAAATTAAAAAAAAAGCATCCTGCACTGCCAAGTGATAGCTACTGCATGTCCTCTCTGTGGTCAGAGCAGAGACACGCCAGATGCCAGCCGAGGCAGCAGTGACGCAATCCCTGCAAAGTTGGGTCATGTGTGCTTTCCAGGACACAAAATGACAGAGAGATGAAAAGAATGAACACAGGCTACCCAGGGCTCTTCAGGATAAACAAACAAGCCAGGTCAGAGCGACGCTGTCACTCACAGGCGCGCCTGTGAAGAACGCAGGACTGGCGCAGCATGGTCGTTGCTCAACCAGACCCTGACGTGCTGCTAACGGATGACAAGCAAGAGGCCTGGAAAACCTGCTAGGACAGAAAGAACAGGACACATTGCTCTTGCAGAGCCAGGGTAAAAACAACAAAAAAAACCCCACTGGGAAACCCACCTTCCCTGCACCCTGTCTGACTGCAGGAAAGGCTGCAGGGACAGCACCATTTCCCTTCGCCCCTGAGCAGCCTCCTACGAGGGCAACACGGGGCAACTGCTGGGGAGGCGGATGGCAGCCGCCGTCCCGGGAGAGGCAAGCGGAGGCCGGAGGCAGCCACGTCCACAGGGTGCTCTGGGAGCCGGACTGTGCCTCCCCACACGCTGCCTGTAGCCAGCCACATGCGGCAAGCAGAGAAAACGGGCTAGGAAAGACTGAGCTCGACATCCTGCCAACACCACATCAACTTCTTTGATCTCTCTCTACCCATGCCTTTTGCTAAAGTCTCCCAAAAGACTTCCCCCCACCCTAAGCCCTGTTACCGACACCTCCAAGCACTACAGCCCCTACCTTCAGGCACAGGCAGGAAGGTGAGGGGTTTGTGGAACAGCGTCTGCAGGACATGTTTGGGGGCCATCAGAGACCCAGCCAAGTCCACACGAGTCTCCTGTGCTGGCCAAAAGGGGTAATCAGGACCAGCTCTGTCCTCACTGCACGGAGTGACCCCCTCCCACCCCAGCACACAGTCAGTTGTGATCTTATCGTACCAGCAGTGCTGGTCTCATCTGGTTTGTGCTGTCTGCACATTCACTGCCCACCTGCTCTCTTCTGGACGTTGCTCCCATGGAGCAGGACACCAGAGACCTGCCTAGGCAGCAACTGCCCAGCCCCAGCACACAACAGCCTCTGTGCCGCGCGAGGAGGGAACCAGAGCGTGGTGTGGTCCGCACAACTGGTCTAGCCAGCATCTTCCGCGCTTCTTAGGTTCCCAGCTGCTGCTTTACAGCACACAAAGTGTCTCGGTTTTCCTTCCTACCTGAAGAGGTGTTTGGAAACCAGGACCAGCAAAATTCATGTTAATCAGCAACACTGGAGAAGTTGGTTGCTTTTCAATGACACCAGTCTTCATGCTTTCTGTCTTGTCGATACCTTAAGTGATTTACTCTCTAGACCCATCTGAGCAGAGAGGTCTGAGCACTCCCATCCTCAGGAAGAACTTTCTGCTGGGCCCTGTAAAGGCTTCCATCTCCAGTCTCTGGGTTACCAGTTACACCACCTGCCTGATCTTCTTCTCTGTCCTTTGCTTAGAATAGAAAGTGGCCAAAAGCAATTCCTGCAGAGCCCCAAGCCTCTAGGAATTTATTTTAAAATATTTAAAATAAATGTATTATGTTTATGTTATTTACCATATTATGTATCACACACTGTGACAGCTCAACAGAAAAAGCGCTGGGCATGAGTCTGCGAAGCACTGAGCATCCTGAAAACTCCAAACGCTCCATTTCAAGCCCTTGGGAAAAACCCCACTGAGTTGAATGAGACTGTATATAGTCACTTTGTGCTTCCTTGAGCTTTTTTTTTTTTTTTTTAATTTAAAAATATCAGGGTTAGCAGCCGTGTTCTCACGGGCTGTCAGAAATCATCTCTAGTTCTCAAAAGGTATGCAACACTACTATGGAAGAGTTAGGAAAATCAGTAACACTCTTTACACATAAAACTTGAGTTACTGTCATTTTTTAAAAAAAGTTTTTATAATGAACTTACCATTTGCCTTTTGTTTTCTATCAAGTTTGATCCAATTATTCCAAGAAACGACCCAAAACCAAGCTGAAAAACAACATATTGTTAGCATTTAGATCAGGACGATATCCAACTTATTTTACATATAGACAGAACATAATTAAATCCAGAAGCAGCAAAAGAACATACTGTGGATGCGTGAGCACTCTTCCTTCAGCAAGGAATCAGTGGAGCCTCTCACTAGCAGGAACTATCAAGTGTATCCCTTATATGACACTGAAAGCGTGTGTAGAAATCAAAAGGATGAGTTCTGAATTCCATCCCCTCTCCAGTGATGCTGAGAAATGGCTGGTGGATGAGGATATGCACTGCTGTCTCGAAACAACCCTGCGAACACTCAGGAGCCTCCAGATGCAAACCTAGCAGGACCACACCACTAGCATCTGCAGGACCAGGCTTTCTCAGCCTCACCACGGGTGTGAGCAATCACCTAAGTTTTCAACTTGGAGAATTTCTTGATGCAAAGTATGAAATAAGGGAGAATTATATTTGGGAAGATTTAGCTGTTTCCTGCTGCCTTCTACTCCTCCCTCATCTCCAGGGGTGAGAATGCACCAACCAGGGTCTTCTATCAGAAGAGCTCATGCCAGCCCAGCCAACAGAATGAGCTACACCAGCAAAAACATCTTTTCTTGCTGCCATGGCTGACAACACTGCTCTTCTTTCAGCTCAGTGAAGTCAGCCAGGAGTGTGATCTCCCACCTCCATTCTCCACGGCCTTAGGCTATTCAGCTACACTAAACAGAAGTTTCTAGGACAGAGCACACCTCAGCCAGGCCAGAAACAGGGACCTCAGCCAGGAACCATGGACTATGGGGGGAGATGCAGAAGTACTTCTGTGTCACACCGAGAAAGGTCTTTGATCGGTGTAGAGCATATCCAACTCCACTTCTACGGGTTGGCAAAAGGAGAAATGCCGGAAAAAGTCCTGCAGTTGGACTGGTCATATTAAGCAGGTACAAATCCAGCCAATAGACTAGGTGGGGAGTGAAGATCTGGGTGAGAATCCCAAATAACTGGCCAACTCCTCAGGAAGCCGAATAAGGCACAAGACAAGCTGCAGTGATTCAAGAATGAACCTGGAATTGGTATTTCAATATCCAGGAATAGAAAACAAAGGTTTAATAAATCCGATACCAACAAGCAGAGGCACGTGCAGAGATTAGCAGGCACAAACGTGATGAAAAGTTGGGCTGAAACCTTGCCCTGCTCTGCTGAAGCCCGGTAATGTTTGGTGCAGTGCCGTGGGCAGCAAGGGCTGCTGGCTCAGATGGCAGGGATTAAAGCAGAGCAGCGACCCGGCTGCTGCTTCCCCGCTGCCTGCCTCACACTCCGACCTCTCAGAGACCGCTGTCCCCACACCGGGGACCAGCTGCCACGGTGGGAAGCACAGCAACGAAGCTGAAGGCTGCTCAACACTGGGGCCAGGTAACAGGAGTTTTACAGCTCAATTCCAAGCCCCGAACCTGGGAGATCCACGCGTTAACAGTGACGTGGATCCACGCACTATTTTCAGTCTTGTGATATTTAGCAGCAAGGAAGTTGTATGGCAACACACACCTAAGGGAAATGCTCAAGAAAAATGTTTTGTGCCCTTTGAGCTTGATCCAACATGTTTAAGAGGAATGTCCATGTGGTGCTTCAGAGCAGCCTCAAACCAAACGGCAAAATACTTAACATAATTTAAGATAATTCCAAAAAGAGGAAATTAAAGCAAGTCTGTACATCCAAGAGGTGAACACCAAATAAATCAGTGCATTCTCATTAATAACTGGGAATTCTGATTGCATTAATGGGAAAAAACACGTGTTCTTCTAAGGATGGGACAAAGAGATCTTAGTAATCTGCATCAATTGCATCACTTATTTGTTGGTGGATTCGATCCCCTGGGATGTCTGTCTGAAAGGAAGACAGGACACAAAATGAACATACTTTTTCCAGAGTAAAGCCCCAGGCCAACACGCCTGACGAGGAACCATTACAGAAAAGCTTTGCCAGTCAAAGTCTAAGGAAAGTCAGTCATTTACGCAGATGCTGGAAGCTGGTGTAACCTGAAGACAATGCATGGATCTCACAGAGCCTCACGTCCATAAGGGTGCTTGCCCTGCGCACCTGATCTGGGCTGCCCAGGCCCAGGTCAGTCATCCAGCCACCAGTAAAGACATTTCCCACAGAGGCACAGCCAGGGTGTTCACAGATGTAGTTGTGAAGGTGTCGGTGGTCATGGAGGAGGGTGAAGGCAGCATGGCTACAGGACACGTCATTGCACCTTCTGCTTCAGCTCCTCCAGTTGTGTCAATGAAGAACTACACTGTTTTGGGGAAAAAAAACCCCAAAACCCAACAAAAATAATCCTACTAATGCATGGAACGTCTCCCATGCCTGGTTCTGTCCTTCCTCAGCAGCAGAGGACTAGGAACATAGTCCTCCACATCAGACAGCCACTTCTCTGCATGTTTCCTCCTTGCACAGGCGGTGTTTGCCCAAGACACACAGGTTAAAGGAGGAAAGAATGGTGCATTATGCATGGCAGTGATGAGACATCTGCTGTCCCATGAGATGACCCAATCCACGGATCTGGTCAACGCACAGAGAAGTCACCTAGCACACGAAGAGACTTAAGGCTCTACCTTTTCCTTACCAGTGCAGGGTACTCGGGGCATGGCTACTGATGGTGCACCAGTAAAGGTGCACAGAATCCTAGTGGAGAGGCACTCAGGCCTAACATCAGTGTGAAGTTCTGGATGACAAGACCTGCAAGGAGCTGCTTCTCTGGGGCTGTGGAAGCCACCTGCTTGGGGACAACTCAACGAGTACTCATGTACCACAGCAAGCCGTTTTTCCACAGCAATGGGAGAAATCACAGCTTTTTATAAAACATCAGCTATTTTAAGCACCTGCTGAAGTATCCAGCAGCACACTGAAATGTTTTCCTATGCAGGGAGGCAGGCGAGGTCATCACATATTTCCACACAGCAGATTAATGAACTGAGAGGTGGAATTTGGTGATAAACACAAACTGTCAGGGTGCCTCCAAATAAAGTAACTCACTGCCCTTCCCAAGTCCAGGAATTCATTAATTCCTTGAGTGGACCAAGTGTTACAAAAGTGTAAGCGATGCTGACATTCCCGGAGCACAAATAGCACAGGAGATGTCAAGGGGACGTGAACAACAGGTTCTACCCATCTGCATCCGTCTGCAGGACCTGCTCTGCAGCACAAGGTTCGACTCGGGCTGACAGAGCGCAGGCTAAGCACGGAGAGTTTGAAGCAGCCTTGTCACCTTTCTCAACACCTTCCTTCTATACTTCTCTTTAAAAAAAAGATGAGGCCAAAATGCAGGAGTTGCTGGGACAAGCGAGAAAACCAATCCTAAACCAGAGGCCCAACAGTCTGTAACAACGTTCCATATTAATGGCTGTATGGGCAGCTTTCTTCAGTCATAGAAGAGCTTGTCCACAAAGAAGTATAAACGTCCCTGCGACCAGCAATGCATGGCAAATAAATCCAACGGCAACAAGAAGTCTCCACCTAACAAACTGGACTGGCTTTCAGCCTCTAAACCTAAATGCGCAGCGCCGCACAGCTCTTACACCAGGAGCCCCGAGCTGGGGGCTGCAGTTACGCTTTGCCTGCTGAGACACCACTTTGGCTGCAGCTCAGTCCTTTTTGTGCTTCTTCTCGAGCATGTCTCAGACACGCACAGGAACAGGCCTCAACTTGCTTTCCAGCTGGTGTCAGACCTCTGCTCTTGCCGGGAAGGGCATGATGTACTTGTCCCTTATGCTTCTGCAGGAGGTTATACATCTACTGGTAAAAAGGCTGGGCACCAGCGGTCTTCTCTAAATTAAGCCATTTGAAGCTACAAGATTGTCCTTTCCCGTTTCCATCTGTTGATAACAAGAAAGCAGAAATGGATGCGCTAGCTGCTTTGATGTGCATGCTGCCCTGGCAAGCTGCCACAGCTATTGCTAACGCGCTTCTCCTCACTCAGGGACTCTGGATCGTTCAATGCTTCTGCAAAGGAACTTTACGACCACAAGTTCATGTGAACAGTATTTCAAGACCTGCTCTCTCACTTGTTCTTGGCACCTGTGGTCCTTCTTTGCCTTACTTGTGCCTGGGGTTAAGGTGATGTATGCAGACAAAGAAGTTATAAGGTTGCTTTGACTGACATAAGACCTCTTTATCTGTCGCCCTGTTAGCTCACAAGCAGGTTCTTACCTAAGCTCAGGGGAAGCTGCCACTTGACTGGATGGGATCTTTGCATGGGAATGAGCAGCAGGTGCAAAATAATAATAAAACAAATAAATCAAATGGCAATGAAGTAGCCGAGCACAATATTCAAGATCACCCTTTATAACATTTGCAGCATTACAAGGGACTTTGTAGGCAATAAGTTTTCTAGACCTACCTAGGAGTTCTATACTTACAATAACCCCTGGGTAATAACCTCCAACAGTCACATTTTGGGTTCTTGTTGTAGCAGCTAGGCCCACCGTTAGAATTAATACTGACACAATGAGGAGAGTCACAGTTACGTAGAGGGAATTTCTTTTTCTTCTATTGAACGACCCTAAAAACACACATACACAACAGAATTTGCTGATTCCATCTGGGGACACTCATGGTACTGCAAAGTTCTCCTCCCACCGCCAACCACATCGTGGTGAATTTTATTTCTTCTAACGTGAGAATATTTTTGGCTCTGGCTGTCACTTCTCACCTTCACTAACACGCTGTATCAAGCGTTAGTAGGGCATCTGAATTCACATTTACTCGTCACTGCTCTGACGCAGATGCAGAGAAGCCTTAAAAACTGTAACTTTGCAAAGCTCAGTTGGATACACCGGAGCCTCCCAGCCCTTCTGGCCTGGGGCAACTAAGCTAGTGAGAAATATTACCATTAGGCATTTACATATTTTATGATCTGTCTACTTACAGCAAGCTAAATAATCACACTGTATGCCAGTTATTTTGAGGGGGGGAAATCTTGGTGGTAATCATATCATAAGGCATCCACAATTTTCCATGTAAATGAGACATCACCAGTAACAGCCACTTCTCCTCCTCCTGCAGTATCATCCTCTGCTTTCAGCAAGGACCAGGTATTTTTAGATGCTTGAATAATGAGTTTGTGGATTAGTAAAACTCATCTACAGCTGCCTGATTATGTTTTTTTTTTCCTTTTATATATTTATAGATCACCCAAATTAGCTTAAATATAAAATAGTGATTCCATCAGCCAAGAGGAAAGCTGCCTGCGACGTTACGCTCAGCAACACCTTTAGGCGTGTTTGTTCAGTGTGCGCTCTGACATCTTTACATCACTTTGTGGAACAATCCTTTTGATTATATTTCATACATTATGCAGACATAACCCGGCGCCCATGAGAGTGGCTGGCAGGATAACGGGCTGAACAGCCCCCTGCCCGCGCTCCCCATGGGCTTCTGGGGCCACCCTGAATCCCATCCGCGCAGCTCGGGGCTCTCCAAGGCATCCCGGGAGCAGGCAAAGGCATCTCCCACCCCAGAGGCTCCCAAGGGATGTACACGCTGCCAGAGCTTCTCAGGGCTTTTCAGAGCAGGGCAGGGATGTGGCCTGAGAGCAAGGAGCTGCTTCCACCATTGCTGAGCGTATTCCCTAAAGCAAACCACATTGGGAACCCCCTTCTGAGGTGTTCAGAGGCTCTGTACGTGGTGAGATAAATCCCCTGTAGAAAGGCTGGGAGGAAAGGCTCAGCCAAACCAAGCACCACCTCCTTGTCCAAGTTCTCCAGAGAGGAGCATGCCAGGCCTTGCTGGCCGGCTTTCTGTCTTGAAGACGTACAGCCCAGGTGCCCACGGGCCCTTCTTTAGGGTCTGCACGTATTTGCAGCACAGCCAGAGCATTTTCACCCTAACAGCTATACCAGTGCAGCCATACGGACACACGCGGGTACAAATGGCCTCTGGTCTTCCGCAGGGACAGTTGTCCCCAGGGAAAAGCGCAGCAGCTCCCCGCTGCTCCCTCCCACTCACCCCAAGCTGACCCACCAGCCATGCTGCTGGCAGGAGCGGACCCTCTCCATGCCGGTCCATGCTCCGGGCTGGCACAGCTGCCACGGGGCTGGATCGTTTCACCCACACGAACCAGATGAGCTTGCAATCGCAGACAAGTCCTAAGCTTGGGGCTTAAAGGCCCAACACAAGTTGATGAATGGCAAGAGAGGTTTATAAAGAAAAGCAATATCCTTTTTGACTGAGCAGTGTCTCTAGAAGGAAAGCTCTCCACCCACAAACCTTCTGCTCATGTCCCAGAGCACAGCTGGGACTGCACCACTGGGACATCGCTGGGTCTAAGAGCAAGGAGCCTGACAACTAGCTAGTCCTTAGCTGGAATGAATAGCTAGACAGTTACTAATTCCAAACAAAATAAAATTTAATAACTGCTAGAGAACCCGAAGATCCAGGCTGGATCTTTTATCAGCGATCCTTAGTTTTTCATGCCATTTTTCACAGGATGGGGATAAAGGTTCCCACCTGTTTGCTGCAGGTGGCATTTGGGGCTGATATTTTTATTCTCCTAAATCTGCCCAGTAAGTTCATAATATAAAATCTAGACTTATAAAGCATTCAAAATTCATCAAGATATTAGGCTATTCTGTGTGTACTGTCTCCCAAATACTATTGCTCCTGCCATGCTCCAGTTTCAATGTAATCATTTAAATGCAAATGTCACATAAACATCTTAAAATTCCAAAGTACTGGGACCAAAGGTTTAGTTAGCCGGACAAAACTTCAGAAACTGGAGAAAAAATTGCTACTTTTTACACAGGTCAGCTCTGAAAGGAAAGAATGAACCTGTTTTGCTTATGCCCACTGTAGATCACCAAGCTCCCGACTGCTGCTACAATTTGGCTGGCAGATGAGCAGCAGATAAGTAAAACCAGCCGTATGTTCCTCACACAGCTTAAACTCTACGGTTCGGCTGTGCGGCCGTGCAGGTGTTTGTGTGCCGCGCAAAACCACCCTGCAGAGCACGACATTTCTGCACACCGACCAGTATCCCTCCACTGCCATCAGAGATGCTGCAAAAAGTTACCAGGAAAAACAACGGCAGCTGGCACACACCAACATGCCATACAGAAGTGGAACCGAAGCTTTCCAATATACCTTCTAAGAATAAAAACCAACGCAAAACACCAAAAAAACCCCACAAAACCCAAACGCTTTTATTCCAGGTCCTAACAAAACCAACCACAATCCTTTAACTCGATGCTGGAGAGACACGTGAAACTGAAGGGACAATGTGATTACCTCCACTTCAGCTCTGTACTGGGATGCTAATTCCATTTTCTTCTTTCTCTGAAAGCAGGTTTTGTTACAGATATATCGAGAAAGTGGGTTTGCACTTGTGTAAGGATGCCTGCGGCTGCTTCAGCACACAGGGACCCGTACCCCGTGTCTCCACTGACCGCTGCTGGAGGGCTGCCCTAGCCAAATCATCTCGCTCAACATTAATTTTTGCTGAAAGTATTCCCCATTAGATCGCTTTCCTCTTCGCTACTGATCCTGGAAGAGCATTACACACACGAGCGGAGCTACGACCATCTCTGCTTTTAAGAGACAGTAATGGCCTTTTCTCTGCGATTTATCCCAATGACGTACCTCAAAACTTGCAGTCCTTACCTTAACAGGAGTATACATGGTGGTTTGAAACACGGTGCTTAACTCTATGCGGAAGATGCAAAGAAATTAATGCTATCTGTAGTCTGCCTACTTCTGCTCAAATGGCACTCAGAATACAGACAGGCTTGGGAAAGATCATTTTTATGTTAAGCCTCAGAAACATCCTCTTTTATAGCTTCTATGTAAGAGCCCGCCCTAAAAACAAAGTTGTCGCAGTTTTTTCCAGCCCAGTTTCAAAGTTTGCCACAACACCTATGTTAGT
>Ga0065711_1034415_pt1 | contig 23808 bp, 11 predicted proteins | sample Hoacrofraction12_FD_59098 | JGI IMG/M metagenome (GOLD analysis project Ga0065711, IMG submission 59098) | Hoatzin crop microbial communities from Cojedes, Venezuela - Epithelial fraction 12 v2 (version 2) | ecosystem: Host-associated > Birds > Digestive system > Esophagus > Crop | place...
GGGGGGGGGGGGGGGGGGGGGCGGTAGACCTATGTATTTACCAAAAATTCTTAATCTGTAGCCAATAGCCAATGTAGTTTGGGGTGGGTTGGTTTGTTCACTTTTTTTTTCTTTTAAATGTATACCAGGATCGCATTCAGGGAGAAATTAAAATTTGTTCATACTTATTACTTGTCTGAATGCCTACTGAAGCTTTTAAAAAACACCACCACCACCAAGCCCACGCCCACTCCAATTCAACCAAAAAAAAAAACCTGAACCCCCTCCCGAACAAACAAAATTGAATAGAGGAACTGTAGAGGTTTAAACAACTGTTAATTTTCTGTTAATTATATCAGGAGGGAGTGGGAATCCTTTATGATACTCTCTCAGTTTGCATGCTATCAGTAAATGATAGTTCCCACATTAGTGGGACAGAGGTTTTCCTACTGTGTAAAGCTATTACTGTCCTTTATTTTGCCATTAAAAAATACCCCTCTAGTTCATAGTTTCTCTTTCTTTAGTTCCCCCTTTTTCTTAGTCTATTATTATTCAAAGTACATAATACTTTAATCAGAAATTTCTTCTCCTGAAATAGTTTAAAAGTATGGGCAGAATTCGTCACCTCAACATTATGAATGCATATATAGATTGTATTTAAACGTTGCTGAAGAGAGTTGGTAGTGGTGACTTACAGGAAGAATAAAATTCACCATGGAAAGTGGACTTGTACTACCATTCTTTGAGCAATTTCTTTCACGTCTAGATGTTATGTGACGGTCTAATAAATATATGAAGAAAGAAAAATATGTTTGACCCCAATTTAAAAAAATGCTATGCTGTTTATGGTATTTGGAGGCATGCATTTCACAGATGTAAAAATTTGCAAGAAGTCCTGATTCTGAAGCTATGTTCGTCGTGCACTTCAATGAATTTACAGCTGTCTTCACTGGGTGGCCAGTGGTGTGCTGATGTGGGTATGAAGGACTGTAAATAGTTCAGGCAATGTCCACCTGCTGAGAAATAATCTCAACTTGAAAGAATAGACTTTTGGAAGTGTTTTAATTGGTCTTGGGGATCAGTGAAGTTGTGCTGCCTCTTTGTCTGCAATATTTATCTCCTGGTTGATGAAAGTACTGCCTTTAGATTCTGTTTTGCTGTTGCTGCAGTAAGTTTATCCAAACAAAATGCAAGGTGATATACTTTGCCTATCATTACAGTGCAGTGGGCATTAATCGGCGACATGTGCTTATAGTATTTTTCTGTGAAACTTTTTCATTGATCAGTGAGATGTCATGAACCATTTTTGGAGCTGGAAGGGTTGCAAGCAGGATTTGAAGTTAGTTTCAGTAGTGACTGCATGCTGTGTTGTACTGTGGTGAGGAAAGAACAGAGAACATGCATTGTAGTTGACACTAGCCGCCTAAAAAGCGTGGTGGGTTTGGGAGATCGCGGTCCACATCACTGTAGTGCCTTGTCTGAAGCAGAAGCTCAAACTGTGGTCTAGCACAATGGTTTTCACGGTGTGTTCTTCCGTTCTGTTATTGCAGACTCATCAAAGATAATTCTGAGAAGTCAACGTGGTGTTGGAAGGCTAGAGACCTGCATATGCAATAGAGACCTCTCGGGGATACACAGATTTAAAAAGTTGAAAATCAACATTTTTTTCCATATCCCAACTTATGTCTTAATAACTAGAATATTGAATGGCCTTGTCGATGCACTGGATGTTCTTTGTAATTTCTGAGAGGTGGTATGCTTATCCCAGGGAGGAATAGGAAGAATTTTGATACTGCAAAACTTTCACATTATAACCATTAACCATCAAACACTGATTCAGTGTGCAAAATTATTGTCATAGTAATAACACAACATCTCTCTGAAGTTAATTGTTAGGATTACGCTTGTATAACAGCAGAATTTGCCACTGTGTATGTCATGTAACCCCATCTGTTCTGTATTGCTTTTGTCAATGAATCAAATGTGAGAACTGCTCCAATTGTTTGAAATGCACCTGGACTTGTTTCATGAATTCATCCTGTCTGCAGAAACTGAAAACAACCTGAAAAAAATCAGACTTAGCGACTACACAAAAGAAGAAAAATATGTAGTCATTAGAAAATAAATGTTTGCTTTTTCTTTTTAGGTCAGAAGACTTGTCTCCACCTACATGGTATCTTTCCTTACCTCTATGTACCGTATGATGGTTCTGGACAGCATCCAGAATACTATCTTCGTCAAGTGGCATTCAGCATTGACAGAGCACTTAACGTGGCTTTAGGCAATCCATCTTCTACTATTCAGCATGTTTTCAAAGTGTCATTAGTATCTGGAATGTAAGTATGACCTGTTAGAATTTTGGGTTATATGTTTTGAAATGTTTTTGCAGTTGTACTAAATAGAAGCACTTTCTATGGACTTGGGTGATTGCAGTGTTTTTCCTTTTTCTTCTCCCTCATGTGTGTCTTCGTACAGGTCTGTACAACTACTAAGTGACTTCTCACTTGTTTTGACTTGAACATAATCAGCAGGTTTTCCTCTAAATGCCTGACACAACCATTTTTTCCTAAACTTGGATTCTAGTGGCTGTTGTTTTTCCATATCTGTTCCTTTTAGCTTTTACTGTTACAGCAGTACTTTCCAGCCAGCATTTTCTACCTGCCTGGGTTATTCTAAGTTCCCTGTGACCAGGCGTGTCTTGCAGGAGCCTGACTCTCTAGGTCTACTTTTCTTTGTTCATCTAAGATGGCCGCTTTAGGAAGCACATCACAGAGGCTGTCAGGTCATGTTTATCCATCTGATTCTCTCAGCAGCACAGGCCATGAAGTGGAGGCTCTTAAACGTTGTTACTTATCTGTCAAGCTGACTCTTCTTTTATTTGGTGTAGCTTTCTACTACAGCTGGAACTATATACTGTTATTGTTAGTGTTTCAAGGATTCTCTTAGTTTTTATTTAACTTGCATAACCAAGGACTGAAATATATGTCAGATCATAGTGAATAATAGGAAGCTGTCCTGGAGGAACAGTTGGTCTATACATGCATTGACTTTTTCATCTTCAAACCAATGTAAATGCTAATTTTCAGTATTGTGCAGTGCTATCTTTATTTTTTTTTCCCCCCATGCACTTTTGAAATATGTTCTTTCTAACTGTTAAGTTTAGGAAGATAATCTTTCTGTTCCCAGCCAGTTTTAGTGGTATTTCCTAGATATTGCTAGTAAAGTGGCTTCAGTAACTTATTTTCATTTTTAACCAGAACTTTCATAGAATCAGACAGTGGTTTGGGTTGGAAGGGACCTCTCTAGATCATCTAGTTCCAACCCCCCTGCCGTGGGCAGGGACACCTTCCACTAGACCAGGTTGCTCAAAGCCATGTCCAACCTGGCCTTTAACACTTCCAGGGAGGGAGCAGCCACAGCTTCTCTGGGCAACCTGTGCCAGTGCCTCACCACCCTCGTAGTAAAGAATTTCTTTCTTATATCTAATACCCTCTTTCAGTTTGAAGCCATTACCCCTTGTCGTATCACTACATGCCCTTGTAAAAAGTCCCTCTCCAGCTTTCTTGCAGGCCCCCTTTAAGTACTTGGAAGGCCGCAATAAGGTCTGCCTGGAGCCTTCTCTTCTCCAGGCTGAACAGCCCCAACTCTCTCAGCCTTTCCCTGTAGGAGAGGTGTTCCAGCCCTCTGATCATTTTTGTGCCCTCCTCTGGCCCCGCTCCAACAGCTCCATGTGTTTCTTGTGCTGAGGGCTCCAGAGCTGGACACAGGACTCCAGGTGGGGTCTCACCAGAGTGGGGCAGAATGATCTCCCTTGACCTGCTGGCCATGCTGCTTTTGATGCAGCTCAGGAAATCAAAAACAGAAAAAACAGTTTCTGGTGTTTTTGCAGTAGCAAGGAAGCTAACCCACCAAACTACTTCTTTTTGTCAGAACTATGTGAATTGTAGTATAGCTGTTCATCTCAAATTGTAACACACCTTCACCTTTACCTGGATAGACAGACTTGCTTATGTAGTCACACGGATCTGTTTGTTTTCTTCTGTTCTGACCTGAGTCAGATTCTGCTCGTAGATATTGTAGTGTTTCCGTGGTGAGAAAGCTGTATTTTTCTTTAAATCTTGGAGATTATCTTATCCCTTCTCTTCTGCATTAGCAGAAAAATTGTTACGTAATTAAGGTGTTTGCTAAACCTTTATAAGTTTAACATAAGGCTTTTGTTGCATTAACTTACAACCATAGTGGAGGTCCAGGAATAAAAAGAGGCGAAGTTTGCTGTCTGTGTGCACTGGAAAGTTAAAGCGGGTGTTCATAGCTAACCTTGGAAGTGTTGTAAATCTTGCTCTCCCTGCTGCCGTGTCAGTGTGTGTATGGATCACTTGCCATGCAAGTGCTGACTTTTTTTTTTTTTTTGTAAAGTAGCTTTTAATTTACGTGCCTACAGCACATTGAATCATTATAACTCAATGTATATAACCTGTCATTAGGATTATACTATATCAGAAAGACATTGATTCATTATACAAGATCTGATCTCCTCCTCTTCAGCTTAACAGCTTGAAGTTTGTTGTTTCAACTTAGCTCAGTTTGAACATCATAAACATTTTTTTAAACAGTTCAGGCTAGCTTTTGGAGGTATTAAATGTGTGCATATTTAACCATACTGAGGACAACAGTATTAATGCTGTAGCTGTGCCGTTCTGCTGAGTTTGCATTTAATTTAGGACTGAAATCCCTCTTACTACTGAACTTTAATTTTTTAGACTTAGCAGATAAGCATTCCAGTTGCATTTTTAAATAATATTTTTATAAAGATATTTTATTTTATAGCAGTAACAGTTACATGTGTGCTTTACTGAATTTCTGCTGACTTTGGTTGTGATTACTGCAAACTGTAGACTACTTGCATTCACCCCAATGTGTTGAATTATGGCCTGTTTTCCTTGACATGCTGTTTTACAAGCATATTAGATTAGAATTCTAGATGTTGAAAAGTCAGTAATTCAGTCATGTAATACCAGAATTAATGCTGCCTGTTCAAACCTCAGTTTAGTCTTGACATATTCATTATGCTATGTATTCTTTAATTGCATTCTCAAATCCTATTTTCTTCAGGATTCATGCCTCATTTAGTGCACGAGATTATTAGTAATCACTGAAAAGGGGCAGCTATTCACTCTTCTAATCTGCTCTCATTGTTCAGTTATTTATATTACACAGCCGGTATTTACTCATTTACACCTGATCTTCAGGATTAATAATGTCCTTAAGGACTTTGTTACAGCATTTATCAGAAAGACTGAATGCTGCGTTTGAAGCAGTCCAGCACTAATACGTTTAGTAAAACTACTGTTACGATGGTGTGCCATCAGTGCGTTTACATGTGGGGAAAGTGAGAAACACTGTTAAGCCAGAAATTCCTTTTTTTTATATTTTAATATGCATAAGGCCTATTCTTTTTATCTTTAACATTTTATATAGTAATATATAAAAAAAACCAGGACAGTAGTGCACCCCTTTGGCCTGACATGTGGGAATTTGCATTCTCCTGGATATGCAGTTTATCTTCATATTCTTTTTCCATAGATTTTAATACTGTTTGTAGTAAAACGTGGTTGAATAAATGCCACAGCATAACTGGCTAGCTTCTTGCTTTTACTTCTTCCTCTCCAGGCCTTTTTATGGTTACCATGAAAAGGAGAGACAGTTTATGAAGATTTATCTTTACAATCCTGCGATGGTAAAAAGGTAAGGATGTGGTGATATGAAGCTCTGGCTGATTTCCTTATAGCTTACATTAAAAAGTCGATTTTGAAGCAAGATTCACCTATATCTTAACAAAATAAAATTACTGTCCAAATTTTTCAAAGCACGTAAGAAAACTGCTAATTCTAAGCACATCAATAATCTTTTAAAAGCAGTAGCATGTTAGGAAAACAAGACCAAAATATACTTGCCTTTAGTTGTCTGCTATTAACTGTAATTCTTGAACAGTTGAACAAATTTGCATCAGGTTACTTTTGCTGTAACTCTTAAGGAAAACAGGAGAACAATGTAGTGCTCCTTCATATATTAAGTGGATTTTGATAGTTTTTAAATTCCAGCACCTTTATTAAAATCAAAATATACTTTGAAGACTGGATACTTTTTATTATTAGACAGTTTCTCTATTTCTCAATAATGTTCTGTTAAATGAAAGCACAGTTGATCTCAGTCTTAAGTAGTTGCAGTAAATTCAGGAATAAATAAGGAGGCATTGTTTCTCAAGCATGAACCGAAATCCCTTGAGTGCAGTATTACCTATTGTAACCAGTTTTTTTTAAAGAACTATTACATGATGATAACGTAGGATTGTCTGCTTTTTGTTCTAGGCTAGTAAAACTTTGCATGATGTTAGATTTCTATCTTAATGTAATCTATATGTATGTATGACATGACATTTGTTTTGAACTTTGGAGCTTCTCATGTTTGAATTACTCCTATCCAAATAAGGACTGACATTTCACTTACATTATTCCTTTAATTTTTCCATATAAAACTTTGTTTTTTTAACCCAATTTATTGCATTTATAAATGCTTGGTGTTTTTCTTTGATTTTTATATATATCCTGTTACTTTGAGATAAATTTATTGCACCAATTTATAATTATCCAAATACATGCAGTTATTTTTGAATGTGTAGATGTTTAAAAGAGCAGATTTGTCAGGCCCTTTGGAAGTTAAAATACTGCTTCTGTGCATATAGTACGTAACTTTAAAATCATGCAGGACACCTTCATATATATGTCAAGAAGAACTAGTGAGAGTTTCAAAGTTGTTATTGGTGTGTAGGCATGCAGTTGCCACAGTTATTCTGTAAGAAGATTTCCATGGACTATAGTGGCTTTGGATCAGTTGCAGGAGTAGTACATGGTATTAAGTTTTTTCAGAGAGGTTTTTGGTTTTTAAGTTGGAAGATTCACAGCTCTTTTGTAATTAACACCCAAATATTGAATCATTATTAGCAGACATTTTTGTGGGTCTGTTATTGTGAAAACACAACTAAGGCAAAATTTAAGAAGTTTAAGTATTTTATATTTCAGCAAAGTCAAATATCAATATTGTTGCACTGGAATAATTTTTGGTTTATGTTCTAATTGTCTTTAATTTTAGAGTATGTGAGCTTCTGCAAGGTGGAGCCATAATGAACAAATCTTACCAGCCTCATGAAGCCCATATTCCCTACCTCCTTCAACTCTTTATAGACTACAACTTATATGGAATGAATTTAATAAATCTGTCTGCTGTCAAATTCAGAAAGGCAAGGAGAAAAAGTAAGGTGTTTGTTTCTTAAGACCGAATAGTTGTTTTGAAGGCTAAAAACTACCATTTTGAACAAAATGTTACTAGCTGTCAGTTTTGCCATGGTTTGTGGCTGAATGGGTATCCTGTTATTTCCCTATAGTTTACTTTCGATGTCAAAACAAAGTTCATGTGTACCTTTCTATCGTTTTTGGTTTTTGTGCCTGTGTATTGGGATTGAGGAGGAGTCTGGTTCCTGAAATGAGATGCTGCTTTGTATCAAGAAACACGTGTTCTGTCAGCAGTGCGGTTGTGACCATTTTCATAGATGATCACACCTCTTTCAAGTTAGGAAATTAAAAATAGTTTATATTTAGTTGAAGAATTTACATGAAAGATTGCACACTAATATTGTTGCTTTAATTTTTTTATGTTTGTTTTTGATCCCTATATCAGTTGCAATTCTTTTTTTTGGTTGCGGTAACATCTTTACAAAATTATGGCTAATCATTATGCTCTGCTGACAAATGATGTTTTAAATTAAAATACTTTTGTTTGTACTAAGGTCATTTGCTCTAGGGTGAAATTGGAAATATAAATGAGCAAAGGAAATATTTTAAATTTATTCATTTTAAAAAATTAGTTGGCATTTTGAATGTACGCACATGAAAATGAAGTTTGGCAAGAACATCCATAATGTTATCCAAACGCTTCAGTGTATATAGGGGAGATAACAGCAGGAAAACTGTAATGTCTTTGGTACTTAATATTTAGAAAAATAAGTATTGTTTACTTAAATCATAATTGTTCTGACAACTAAAGCAAGAGTTGAAAGGTAAAGTATCTTTCTGTAAAAAACAGCAAGTAAGACTCATGCTGACTTCAATTTTTTCCCGTTATTTTTATGCATATATATTCAGACAACAATAGGTTAGTGTATGGGGTTTCATAACGGATTCTTACCTAAAGAAAAATACTCTTTTCATACTCAACAATAGACCACACTTTTTGCTGGTGTCAAAACTGTAGAAAGAAAGAAGCTCAGCCATGAACAGATCATCTTCACAATCTTCAGTCCTGAGGAAGTACAGTCAGGTACCTTTAGTTCTCCAAACACCCAAAGCGGCCTTCTGGAGGCCTGCAGTGTGATTGTATTGAATAGTTGCCCCCATTCTTTTTCCGTTGTTCTTTTCCCTCTCTCTTTCAGATAATAGATGAAAGACATAACCTATTTATATTCTCCCTCATCAGTTATTTAAGGATGAGAGACCTAGGTCTTGAATGGGAAGAAGAGGGTTAAACAGGAGCATGGGCTGAGAGTACTGCACTTAAACTGTTCTGGTAGGGGATAATCAATAGGATAAAAGCAAGAAAGTGGCAGACTGCCTTGTCCTGGCTTGATCAGATAATGGCAGCAGTGCTGCTAGCAAGATTCATACCGCTTTGAGTGGCTCCACATCACACATGTATAAAGTAGCCTGCCTCAGTCTGTTGTAGTCCCCAGACACAGGATCACTATCTACTACTCCTAGCACAGCAGCTGAGTGACAGTTTGTCACTGGTACAACCTTACAGAGGCAGTGCTCTCAGGAGGCCAGTCCTTGCACGGCGCACGGGAGATGCGCCATGCTTTGTAAGTTCAGACCTGTTGGCGGGTGTGGTGTTAGAAAGCACAGCCTCTGCTTACAGCTGACACACATACCTGCCGGTTCCACAGCTTCTGTGCCTTGGGGGTGTGTATTGAGTTTAGTCAAGTGTAGTTTGTGCTGTGCAGGCCAGGATGAACATTGTTTCTTAGATGGCAGTAAAAGCCTTTGCCTAAAGATGTGCTGCAAGCATTTACTTTTCTTCCCTTGCAGATGATGATATAAAAATTGGTCTGGCAAGGAATAGAAAACTAAATGTAAGCAAGCAGCCTCAGGAGCCTGTTTCCAGTGGTATTTTTCTCATTGAGATAAGTAGACTGTTTCGTAGGCTGAGAGGTCAGCATGCAATTTTGTAGTGTCAGGATAGTCTGCCTTAATCAGCCTGTGTCCAGAAGATGCAGAGTTGTTTTTGTTTTTTTTTTTTTCAAGTTCTCTTTATGGATGGTGACGAAGAAGGCTGTAAATTCATTCGTGCACCACATGCCACTAAAACTATTACAAAACTTTTGTTTTCAGTAGTTGAATCTTCTTCTGTAATATGACTGAAAGACCTGGATGAGTCACTGCTACTGTCTTTAAAGATCTTCATGTCAAAAACAGGAGAATATTGAGTGTCCTTAAATCTCTGTCCCTGTGAGTAGCTAAAGTGGAGAAATAAACTGATACAGGAATTTGAGCCTCAATTTTTAGAAGTATTTGAAAGTAAGGCTCATCAGGAATAAGAAAGGGGGCAATGCACTGAAACTGCTCTGGTGTGGTTTTTGAAATGCACATGATATTTAAAAGTAATGGTATATATTTTACCACTTGGCCTGTAATCTTGCATAGCTGCTGTGATGTATTTTACTTTAAAATACACAACTATTCAGTCCTATTTCCTCAACTCAGAATAATCAAGCTGCAGATGAAAAATAACAAGAGATGTTTTCATGCATAGTCAGCTTGCATTTTAACACAGAGAATTAGCTAATATGCCGTACAGTAAAAACATGACTGTGTTTCTTCCTGGACCAGTTCTGCCCAGGGGCAAGCTGTCACTTTTGAACAGCACAGACACTAAGCTACGCTAGGTTTGAGCTGGGTCTGTGCAAATAGGATCAGATATTTTGTGTTGCCTTTCTGGAATCACCTGCTTAAGGCATCGCAGTGCATAGACAGTATCGTGCTGGTGTGGCTGAGTGTGAGCTTTCTCCTGCATAAACACAGGCGTATCTTCTCACCACACTGGAGTGCCACATTTCACATGTGAGTTCAGTGTCTGTGTGGCAGTGCCCTTAGGATTCTGATGTAGGGCCAGGGCTTGCAGCAACTAGTCTGGGTGCGGTAGGGTTGGTCTGGAACATATTAATTAAGCCTGTTGGATTTCAACTACTTCTGTTTGTAGCTACTGAGGCACTTTTGGCATGGTGTTTCCCAGTTGCTTCTGTAGTAACTATATTATTCAGGGCTTTTTAGTACATGAGATATCCTTATTCCTGCTATTCCAAGTAGTGGAATTCACACTGGCAAGATTTTGTTATGAAATTTACTTTAAATTGTAGAATAAAAATAAATATTCTGATAAATATTTATTGAAGGCCTCTGACAATTGAGGAATTGAGTTAGTGTGTCTTCAATGCAAAAGTGTTTGCTGTTGCTGAAAGGTAAATTTAATACAAAAAAACCTGCTAGTGTGTGACGCCAACATAACTGAGAAAATTCAAGGTTCACCTAGTCTTTCGCATAGAACTGGGAGACTGAGTAATTTTCAAGGTCTTCTCCCATTTTGCCTCCCCCCAACTCCATTCCTGGGCTTTTTTTCTTTCTTGTGTATGTTGTCTTTCCTTCCTCTGAAGAGTGAAGGTTCAGAAGGAGGCCACGAAGGAGGTGGTAAATCTTCAGAGGGGACTTCTCCAGCATGACTTTGGAGCACGCGTCCTTGCACTGAGACTTCCGAGTAAACTTAGATGGTGTTTTCTTCATTTGTAGGTCAGACAACATCTGCCTTCATTGCAGGTTGCCACTTACTGCTACTGCTGCTGCATCTGGAAGATATTGTGTATTCTCTTTCAGCTCACAGATCAGAAAGAGGGAAAGTGTGAAGTGTAATTTAGTGTTTTCTTTGGCTTCTAATTTCCATTGGGATCTGACCTAAGGACGCAGATACTTGGGAATTCTGAAGTTTACATCAGATTCTGCATGATTTACTTTGAAACTCACCCAAATAGGAAGAAATTGAGATTAGGTTAAGATATGACTAGAACACAGCAAATGTAATTCTAATAATATCAGAGTGTTGAGAATATATTTTTCTTTTTGTATGTGTCTACATGTTAGAAAGAAAGTTAAATCATTTAAATGATAGCATAGTTACGTTTTGAAGATGATATCATGCAATGCTATTTGTTCTTTAGGAGCATTTGGACCAGTAGTATTAAATAATAAATGTAATTAACTACATGTGCAAAAAATACTGCTGAATAAATTAATTAATTTCTCATACAATTTTTCTTTCTAGGTGATACATCAGGTGTAAGTAAACATCATAGAATTCATTTGCCAGAAAATTCAAACAGCACATCTTTCACTGAATGGGAAGAAGATGAAATACCAAGGTCAGCATGCCATTTTTTTTTTTTACGTATGCTGTATTTTCTTACAAACATTAACTTGTATATACTACAGGGTTCCATTCATTCTTTCTATAGTTTTGATCATCTTACACTTTCTGGTATATGGCTGTAAAAATCTAACTGGGAGATAACAATAGGAATATATGTGGGAAATTCAGCTTACTGTTTTTTGGAAGATACGTTTCTAGCTAAAGACTTCTAATAAAAAGCTAAGCAAGTTTTATAGTCAGAGAATAGTTACACATCAGTTCACAGCTTCTGTTTCTGTAATCACCCTTCATTAACGTTAATAGTGTGCTGTCAGAGTATTCCAATGTGTCCATTTCAAAAAGCAGCTACATAAGAAGCTCAGAGTAGAATTTTCACGTCTGTCTCCCATGCTCTTCCTTTTTTCTAGACATTTCCCAGTCTACAGCTTGTGATTTGTGATAACTTTACTCCTGTAAGAAAAGGAATATACCTAGGTCTTGGGGTTTTTGGAGCCAGAGCAGGGAGAGAAAGAGACAGCATCTGGTGCTACCTCAATTTGTATAGTTTACCCATAGCAAGTTCATTTTTTTTAAGCTACTTTCTAACATTTAATAGGTCTTGTAAATACTCTGTCATCATCCTGTAGATATTCTGTCTTCTCAGTCTTTGGGCAGTTCCTGTCGTTCTCTGAATAGCTTATCAGGCTCAGTATGCCATGCTGCTTGCTATCCTTATGTACTGGGAGCATTTGCTTCCCCCACAGAAAGTAAGTGCCTTAAACCATGCTTCAGGTTTTTCTAGTGTGCAGAAATTTGAGCTGAGCTTGCGCAAGGTGGCATCTGTTTTTATGATTCTGCTACTCCTACTTTAAGGAGGTTTTGAAACAACATTCATCTGATGGTTGTATTGTGATTTTACTTGTGGTCAATTTATATGCAGTTGTTCTTGGGCTATTCTTTCTTTTTGGCTGCATACTTCATTCATAGTCCATTTCAACCTTTGTTTGGCTTGGTTATGTAAGCCAAGTTACTTAACCTTGGGGGGCGGGAGTTAGGCTGTAAGTTAGACCAGGATTATCTGATGTTGCTTTGCACAGATGTGGGAAAGGCAGATAAAAAGAAGGCAAAATAGCACTTCCTGGCTATCAAACCCAGAGAGGGGGGAGCCCAGCATAGCAAGAGCCAAGGGTATCTTCCCTGCAGGCGCTCATCCTCCAGGCTGTATCCACAAGCCTTCTTTCCTCCTCCTTCCACGCTTTTGTGTATACAGCCAGGGGTGCAACACCTCACTTGTGCCAGTCCTACTCCAGCTCTCACACACATTCCAGCAGTGGGATGTTAGCAGTAATGGGGCAGATACAAATACCAAGCCCGTCCATTTCCCCAGCATTCGTTCTCTGTACTTTTGCCATTAGGAATTTATTTCTTGAATGTAAAGCCTGAATACTACATAGTATACCAAACAAATTCTCTCTAGCGCCATATGCAATGATACTGGTAGTTGCTTCGCTGATATGCTTTACAGTCTCTTTTACCATGTCACTTTGGCTTATAAACATTTTAGGATTTATTTGTACAAACTGTTTCTCCTCTTCCTTTTTTCCCAAGTGATAATATTCCATTTGGAATCCTTTGTAAGTTCGTCTAGAGTCTTGCATCCCATCTTTAAATTTCATCCTGTTTCTATTACTGTACTTCTAAGTTATCCTGCTTTTGTTTTATGATACCATGATCTGGTTATGTATCCAGAATGTCTACCGGCTTGCCTTATCAGCATATTTCATTAGTACACTGCTGCATTTCTTGCCAACAATGTTAATGAGATGTGAAGTAAATTCAGTCCTAGAAACTGGTCTAAATTCAGTTCTATGAATTTTGTATCAACCCTCAGTCTCTTTTACATAGCCAATAGGAATTTCACCTTTAGCCAGCTTTTAAAATGCTTTAATAATTTAAGAACTAATTTACATCTCCTCCAACTAAGATTGTTTCCCATTTGATGCTGTGTCAAACATTGCTTTGTCTAGAAAATGAATTGTTACATTTAAGGTGTTCTGCCATTGCTGTCTTCGACATGCTGTAGGATGTACATGCCACTGCAAAGTAATAGACCTAAACTCTTTCCATTCCCGATTTTATTCTGTTCTGTACCTACACAAAATTAATTACCTGCTGTAGTTACTCCTGGATTATTTATGGGAGGCATCAACTTAAAACAATGTTCTTGGAATCAAACCCATACTGCAGTTTGCTCCAGATTACCTTCCTACTTTTTCCTTTAAAATTCTGAAAATTTGCATCTGGGTTGGTTTACTGGATGCGTAACTGTCATGATCAACCTTGCTGAGGGTAAATCTGACCCAGATCGTATATGAGATATCTATTGAAGGAAACGCTTGTAACTGTTTCCTAAAATGATTGTGACTCAGATTTTTCCATCCTGTTTTTATTCTTGTGGTCTACAGCATTACTTGATATCTGTAAATCTGCCCTTCTTCCTTTATTGTTTTGTTTCCATAACAAAGTATATTCTGTATTCCAGACATTTGGCTTTTGTGTAAAGCTATATCAACAGTCATACTGATTTCTAGTTTCATGTGCAATACTAGCACAGTCCGCTCACTTTATTTTCCAGTCTTGTTGAGTTCAGGTTGAGATGTTTAACCGTTTCATGAATTGCTCAGCAAAAAGCTTTGCTTACTACATTTCACCATTTGACTGCTATTTCCAGCAGCATTTGGAGTTTCTCCTATGTGTCGGTACCAAACCTCTAAGTCTTCACTTGTCCTTTAGATCAGAGATAAAGATCTCATAAATCTTTCCATACTTTTCACCTGTACACTTAAGTTGTTAGTTGTTCTTTCAAGAAAAAGCAAAAGGGGAAAAGACAGTCAAATGTTGTTTGAGACCACAAAATTTCTGGGGCTGCCTTGTATTCTTAGTGACTGGGGTGTCTGTTTAGACTCATAATCCTTGGTTTTGTGTACATCAAGAAGAAGTTTTAGAGAGTAGTCCAACACGTGTCTGCCAAGTCCTTGCTGCAAGTGGCAGTTGACAAGTTCTCTGGTTTAACCGAGCAGTGCCAGTAATTTAGCATTTCTTGACTAGAGAGTACAGTATATCAGGAGGTTGAAATCTGATGCTGGGTTCCTGGGAAGTAATATGCAAAATATTACTTAAAAGTATGTATGTAACATCTGCAACATTTTGCATGAGTAAGTGCCAGTGATGGTTCCTTGTTTCAAAAAAACATTTGAGAACTATGCCAAGGTTTCTTAATGACTGAACTCACTCTTCCGTACTAGATAGCACCCTGCTACACTGCCACTTCTCCAGAACAGTATTTAACCCAGCTGTGTCCTGCCTTGCTCCTGGCAAATCTCTGAATTACTAACTTGCCGTTAGTGTACTGTATTAAGCCAGGGACACTTCTTTTAATCTAATTCTGGAGTGATTCTGTTATGAAGTAGATAAACGTCCGAAGCCACTAGCCCCAGGAATCCCGCATGTTGCAAGGTTTTTAGGTACAGTACTTGCCAGTGTTACCAGACTGGAACCTACAAAGCCCACCTTAAAATAAGCCGTAGTCACCTGGGCCTGGCAGTGCTATCAAGCAGTTTTGACAACAGGAGTTATTCACATGAGACACATTCATGTTATCCCTCGAGTAGCTGATAATAAATGATGAAACACTTCCATGAGTCCCAGTGAGAAAACTTTCTGGTAAATATCAGGCTTGGAGTAATCTGGTGGTCAGGTCTACCACTTGGGCGTGATGTGTTAAAAGCAGATTGATTGGTAGAATGATTTTGAGAAACAATTTATTTTTTAAATCCTAAATTTGCTATTGAATGCTAGTTTATATGGAAATGGAGAGATCTGACAAATAACACTATTGCACAGTCTAGCAGTTATGTAGTGTGAAAGATTTCTACTAGATTTGTGGCTGTCATAATTGCTTTTCTCGCTTGTCAGGATGTACATGTTTTTATTTAGCCATTTGATTCTTAATAAAATGCGCGCATTACTCAAGTCATTGGAACATCTTGCGAAGACATTTTTTTCTTCCATGAACAGAATATAGAAAATTACTATGTCAAAGTTTAGAGACCTTATCAGTGTAGTTGAGTGACACCTTTCAGATTCTCTGTGGGATTAATTTTGTATCTAGTATCCTCAGTTCAATGTTGTGAATACGTGAGATGTGGTCATCACAGAACTTGTTTCCCTAGGCTGTCATTAATGTTGATGAATTAAGATACTGACCTTGATGTCCATTTTTCAAGGTTTTTGAGGGCTTCGATCTAGCTAACGATAGGGGACACTTTTGAATTGTGTGTCCACTGTTGCTTTAATTCATTGCCTCAGCATCAGAGGCACCAAACTTTGGTACTTTTGGTTTCTTTCTACATTGTTATTATTATTAATATTATGCTAGTGGATAGTGCCAACAAACTTTTACTTTCTTCAACAGTAAGGACAGTTCTCTCTGCCCTCAAAATATTTTATTTGGAGCTTTTTCTACAAAGGTGTGATGGATTTGTATTCCAATTTTTCAGCATAGTGGGCAGGTATAAAAGATAATTTTAAGCTTGTTGGTTTGAGTATTTGAAGTAGCCTAGCCATGGCAGCTCAGTGTTGTGCAACCCTGATTTGTCTTGCTTCTTAGGAGAGTAAACTTTTGGTCTCTTGCAGCTAGGTCGCTTTCACTCATTCATTCCTATGCCATCTCACTTAACCCTGCTTTTCATGTGTATCTACTACAAATTGTACCTTGTGTGAATAATTCTATCTACATTCTCTTTTACAAAATGAAACCTAGATGCTATGAAAAGCTTTGGCTGGGACTTGCTACGTCTTCATGTCTGACCTTGTTCTAATACACGTATTCTCAAACAGTGGTTTTGACATTACATAAAATTATCTTTTTCTTTGCAAAACTGACATCTGTGATGTGAGGCAGGTGGTTAGTCTGAGGCATAGGGCAATCTGTGTCAAACAGACCACTTCTGAGTATCTTCCAAGGCATAACAACTGCTTGTTCATATTTTCAACATAACTAAGCTAGGAGACTGGACATGTTCTGGCTTCTTTGTGCTATCTTCTCACCTGCTAATTGCAGCACTGTAGCTGCTCAGGAAATGGGGCTGGATCTGGGAGAGTGGGAGACATTCACTTCATATGTTTTCCTGATGGGTTGTGCGTGTTTGTTTTAGGTGAGCAAAACCAGCAAACCTAACAGCTGACCAAGCTCTTGAGAGTACTCACATCAAATAGTTCTCCAAGAAGCACATAATCTTGTTAAATAACTGTACTTCAGGTCATTTTGTACTCCTCCCTTTCCCCCTGACATTTTTGTTTAATCAGAGTAAATAAAAATGTTTGAAGGGCCAGTTAAAGATGCTATGCTTTCATATGCCCTTTGAGGTTTTTCCTGAAGCGGGAACAAATGGCTTCTCGGCCTTTGTGGCTTACCTGGATGTTGCAGAAGCTTGTGGTGCTGCTGCCCTGACTTCTGTTAGTGCAAGTGTCTAGCAAGTCACCTTGACAAGGGTGTTAAATGCCAAGTTAATGACCCAGTTGTATGGAGAAGACATTTGTCAAGTCTTGTGAAAAATCTAACTGTACATGTCAATTGTCTGTATTAGCCTCCACATCAGTCACTGGAGTGCACAGTTTTGACTGCCAGCCCTGCCTCAATCCTGAAAACGTTAATGAGAATTATGGTGATAAGTCCTAAATTTTTTCAAAAAAGGGTTCTTAGCTCAGTGTTTTTAATTTGAATAATATGCCATGTTAATTGGAATACTGTCGTTTTTGACAGAAAGACTCCTTATATCTGTTTGATTTAGAACTTTGGCAAAATGAGCTTTTCTGCTTCTAATTGCCCAAATCGTTTGAATGTTGGTGAGTTGCAGACAAAGAACATGCTTCAAATTGATGTTATTATGGAAAAAGACTTAAGCTGTAGTGAGAACTACCAGTTTGTTTTGAATTCAGCAATGTTGAATTTAGTGTTGTTTTAATAGGATAAATCCATACTAGAATCTCTAAATAGGTAAGAAATCTGATTATCTGTAAAGCTCTTGTCCAGTTCTGTCTGTGGTATTGATCAGTTCCCAAGACAAATCACTGGCCACATTCTTGATAGAGATGTGGAATACCAAGACATGTTTTGATGACAAAATGTCTTAACTAGTTAAAGGGAAAAGAACAGAAAGCTGTCTTTTTGTCAGAGGAAAGGCAAATGTTTTGATTTAATGGCTTTAGTTATTAAGCAAACTTTTCAGAAATAGGTCACTAACACTAAAAAGAAGTTTTCAAGAAGTTTCTTACTTTCTTTCTCTTTTTTTTGTAGTTGGACCCTTTTTAAAAAGAAAACTAGTCAAAGTAGAAAGCTCAGAGCTTTGCTATTGTATCTACCAAATAAGTCAAAGACAGATCTTGACCAGAGTTCCGGTCATTTACATGTGTCATTTAGCGAAGGAAAGTATTAAAACCAGAAACTCTTCTGATATCAATGACCGTTTGGTATTGTGGACCCTATTCACTTGTTCCCGGAAATGCTTTGATTTCATGAAGGGGAGCCGACAGAATTTTTGCGGCCTCTCCCCTCGTTCTTGTTTCCCAGTGATCTTGCAGTTCATTCTTGTTATGTGATCAAAATGCAAGTTTCAGCTTGCCTGCAGTTCCTGTCGCCTGCTGTGCAGGCAGGCTCTGTTTGAATGTTTTGATGAATACGAGCACCCAAAGTGCGTGGCATGAAAAGTATGCATTTTGATGACACTATGGACTTGTTTTTCAGCTGATGGCATGACTGGGAAGGAAGGGAAGTGATGGCAATGGGTTGTCCTTAAAGTCTGCATTAGGGCATGGTCAGTCTACTTCTGCTGCAAGGTTGAGCTGCTTTGGTTTAGGAGTTCTGTGATCTGCTCTTGTAAATTCTTGTGATAACTCTGAAACAGTGCTGCTGACTTGAAGGGATTAGTAATCATATATTATTGCATAGCATCTTATAGTTGTTAACGAATTCTATGTGGTAAGTGCTTCACAACTTCTACCAAATGACTTTGGGATGTTTAGAGTAAAGAAATGCCTTGCTCTGACGCTTTTTCTGGAACCAAGTGAAACATACATTTACATACAGAGTCAAAAATACATTACTGTATGAATGCAGCCACAAAATGTGACATCACAAATTTTAACAGTATGGCTGCCAAGAAATTATTCTGGAAACTTTGTTTTCTCTGCTTTTAAACTATATGCTTTCAAAATGTTAAGTTTCAGGCAATTTCTAAAATTTACTTTCAGGATGCCTGTTGCTTTTTTCTTCTCCCTCACTCCATTTGTGGTGTGGTGGTAAAGTAGTAGACCACTGAAGCTGCCATGAAAGCTGCCACTTACCTTCTGTTTGGGTTCAGGTTGTTTAAACCAGTTTAATTTCTGCAGTGCACTTGAGAGAACCTCTTGGTCTTCTGTTCCTTTAAAGTCAGGAAAAGTATTTTAGAGCTTTCTTGCAGGAGGCATCCTAGCAGTTTTAATTATCTCTGTACTGAGCAAACCTACACGCTTTGCTCATGGATAATGCTCTTAAGGAAGAGCACGTGTCTGAACTAGCTTCAGTCCTAACTTCATATAATCTGTAGTTTGCTGATGGTCTGTACCATAGACCTCTGCAAAAGGAGTTTAGATCTAAGTATTTGTCTCTTCTAGAATATTACAGATTGGGAGTGTGGTGAAGGGGTCAGTTTTGCTTTTTTTCTTGGCATGCTATTATCTATTGATAATAAATATAGTACCCTGAATTCTTTTAGAAAATAAAAATATTTTTGTGGATAAGTTCTCTGATGTTTTCTGAGAAGTCATTAGATTTTTGCTCTTACAACATAAATGAAGCAGTTTAATTTTATGTTTCTTTCAGATTTAGTATTTCTAGATAGTTAAATACTTCATTTTCAGAGAAGGTGTCAGGGATGTCCAGCTTTTGATTACATCATCTACTACCTCCTTGCACTAGTGACTTCTATTTAAAGCTTATAGAAAGCATTGAAAATATTAACCAATTGTGTTTTATATTTCATGCTGAGATTTTTGGCACTCGTGTGTATGTCAGGGAATGTAGGAATACAAGTAGATGTTGTAAGTTACCAGTTCATTAGCCTAAAAAGAGAGTCCTAAACAGCAGCATATTCTAACTGAAGAGTAGCATATTTTAACCATGGGGAGCTTTGAAGGGATTTTCTGTGTTTCCCTAAAAATGTTGAAAAGGGTAAACAGACTTCAACGTAAACCTGGGAGCAGGTTTCTCTTTCTTAGCTTCTTCCATGGAGTTCTTAAAATTAGTTCACTGACAGCAGCAGGTGGAAGGCCACTGAGCTTAGCAGATCTGAAAAGCCACAGCAGGAAGACGATTGGAGCATTATACAACAAGCTTGAATCTGTTTCTAGTATTTTAAGTCTTTACCAAGCCAGTTATCCTTAGTTCTGCTCATGTCTGGGATGCTAATACCCTGTCTATATTTACCATATATACCCCTAAGCACCCGAAATAAATAAAGAAGAAAAATCTGAAAAATAAAACATTCTTTGCTTCACTTAGTTGGAAATGTTAAACTGTTTTGCATTGCTCTGAACTGTGAACGAGAGAGGAAAAATTCGTGCCAGTGTGTTTTCTGGGCACAAGATCATGCGAACACAGATGGTCCCATTGGCTGAGAGTGCTATAGAACATTTCAACTTGTTTTCAAGGAGGGGAACATTCTTCTAAGTGCTGTAGTATTTAGACTTGTTTACCACTTCTTCCTCTTCTCCCCACAAAAGAAAAAGCTAATCCCTTGAAGTTGAAACTACAAATTTCTTACCTAATTAGATTTGAGAATGACCATCAATTTAAGGACTTGCAGGTGGAGAACTGGTAATTCTGTATTCAGGTACTCATCCGCATTCCCCCTGAAATATTTTAGATGTTATTCCAGATAGCAAACAGTGATTATACATGTTTCAAAATCAACGTATTGATAAAAATGACCTGCAGTGTTTGTGTTCTTACAGCTCTTTAATGTTGAAAGGTGTTGAGCCACAAAGTACCTGTGAATTGGAGGTGGATGCAGTAGCTGCTGACATTTTAAATCAGCTGGATATTGAAGGTGAAGTGTTAATAACTTTACATGTAAAATGTTTTAGAGCAGGAACTGTATTGTCTTTTAAGGCTCAACTTAGTTAAGCCGCAGTCCAGATTTCAGTGTTAGTGAATTGTTAATCTACATATTTATAAAGTTTAAAAAAAAAATTGAATGATCTCTGGAAGAAAACAAGTTATAGGAATAGCCTATTGTCAGAGCAATAGATAGAGGTTTTTGTTAATTCATAACAGAAGATTTCAGACCTGTAAGGAGAGTAAGTGAAATATCAACATCAAATATGTGTGTCTACGTACATACATCTATACCTACATGTGCATACTTGGTGAGAAGACCAGCAAAAGCCAAAGATCTAGAAAACGAATAGGAGATCTAGAAAACAAATAAAGTTACACCTTAACTTTTACTTAACACTAAATCCTAGAGTAAGGCAAGAATTGCAGTTAAGAAAACAGGTTAGAATGACAAAAGAGATTAAGAGTGTCAGAATATAATGTGGGGGGAAGAATGTTTTTTGTCACATTGACAGACTTCCTTTCATGTATGACTGCGTATTTCAGCCCAGGTTGGCAGGAACCCTGGTTTGCAAGCTATATGGGAAGATGAAAAGCAGCGACGAAGACAGAAATGTGAATCTTCTCAGATTAAGCCACCTGAGTCACAAGGTAAAAAAAAAAAAAAATCTGCAGCTGTTTATCAAAAACTGTGAATGAGAAGTAAGCAAGAGGCAGAATTCAAATTGGTATATAAAGTTTGAGGGCTTTTTAAATGTACCGTTGTTTCAGTTCCCACCTTACTGATTGCCCAGTATGTGGGTTCAAGTTTTAAAAGCAAGATACATAACCTTGCCTAAAAACACCTTGATTCAGCTAGATGCAAAGCATTCTAGGCAGAATGAATTATAATGACGGTTAAGATTGCATGGTTTATGATGGAAAGCATTTAAATGTTTAAATACTATCAAAATTAAATCTATTATCCTGAAGCTTTCAATGGTAGTTTATGCACGAGGGCAGTTCCTTTGCATTTCTGTAGAATTGTAGCTAAGGGGATGTTAGATGAAAATTCCAAAACGGTGGACAAATCCTTGTATTTTTATGTAAAATTCATTGCACAGGGAAGACCGTGCTCTGCAAATTAATTGCATAATGATCAGAGCTATTCTCTGTAGAACGTAGGCCATGTTTCTTTTAAAATATGAATGATATTTGGCAAGTAAGCCAGAGGATTGCAAGAAGGAAAGAGGCAGGTTTCTGGCTAAGGCAGACTGCTTTCTGACTGTGATTTTTTTTTCCTGCGTTCCTGTGTAATGTTGTTCAGGCTGCATAAACTAGACTTCAAAATTGTTCACTGATTGTTCTTTTCCTGATTGCTCACCTTGGTCTAACTGCAACATGATTTCTAAATGCTGTTGATGCTTGCAGTTGAAAATGAGATCAATGGGAGTATGTATTTTAAAGTGTTTAAATACACTTGAAGAATCAGTCCTCAAATTCTGCATTTAAAATTAGTGGACACTTCAACTTTGAGCCATTTCCTAATAGAATTAGTAATTTTAGCTGCTCTATGTGTTGAGAGGTCAAAGTAAAACTGAATGACAAGTATTTTTTAAATTTTTAAAGACCGTGGATTTCTGCCAGCCACAGAGAGTGAAAAATTTTTTCAGAAGAGACTTAAAGAAATCCTCAAGCAACATGACTTCTCTGTGTAAGTGTTTAGCCATTTGACATAAAGTATAGTATTCTATGCAAACCTTAAATATGCATTTAAAAATTGGTTTTCAATTAACTAGAACGTTGTCAGGATCAGTGGACTACAATAATGGATCAGAGGAGTTCTCTGCTGAGCTAACACTACATTCTGAGGTACTTTCTCCTGAAGCCTTTCAGTGCACACCAGCTAATATAGTAGAAGTGCATAAAGATAAAAAGATGAACAAAGGTGAGTATTTTTAATAGCATAATTGTTTAGGAATAAATCTATGTTATGCTTTGCCTGTTTGTACTACTAGCAGAAGTAAGCCAAGGAAGTTCTGAATGTCAGTTACGAAAAAACGAAGAGTGGTTTTGCTTTTTTCATCATTGTTAAAGCCTTTTTAAAATGGCCATTAATGGAAACATAATTGAATAGCAAAATCCATTTTAAAGTGGCTTGTTTTCATAATGTAATGATGTCTGTAACTCTTTGAAGTTTTTTATCCTTTTATTTTTTGTTTTTATTTTAAAGAATCCAATAGGATGCATACTGATAAAGAAGAGGAAGCACTTATTAATGAAGAAGCAATTTTAAACATTGTGGAGAATAGTCAGAGCTTTCAGCCTTTGTCTCAAAGACTGAATCAGTCTACAGTTTTTAGTGAGTATGACTGGAATGTCTTTTCTTCCAGGCTACTTTATTTTTCCACAGTCTTTGTTGTGTTTGCTTATGCTGCCAGTCTTGAAAGAAAGTAAGTAGTTTACCTCAGGGAGTTTGTCAAGCAGATTGAGACTTCACACAAACACCCCCCAACCACCACCATCAAAAAAACACCTTATATGTTCTAAAAATGTCACCTGGACAGTGTGTTTGTAGAGGCTATTGTGCTTTACTGGGTCACTAAGCCTGTTCGCTTGCCAGGTCAGCTCAATGCAGTCTCTTATGGGTATTGCTCTCCCTTATGCTCCTAAGGTCATAGAACTAAAACTATCAGAGTAAAGAGGATTTTGACTGTCTGTGATATTCTTGCAGTTACTGCATCTGTCTTACGGTTATGGTAGAGAACATGCTCTTGGGCTAGCTTTAGAATGTCAGTTGTCTGGAGATACTGCGGGATAGTAGACTGATAATGAGGGGCAAGTTGTAGCAGAGCATTTCCCAAAACCTATGGATACAAAAGAATGGTTGAAGGCAAAGAAATGGGGGTAAAACATGAAAGAGAGGGAGGAAAACCATGGGAGCCAACAAATGTGTGTGGCATGAGGAGGAAACAACAATAAAATAACACAACAAAGGAACTTGTATGAAAAGCTACTTCAGGTAGAGATAGTTCAAATACTCTAAAGAGATGAAAAGCACATCATTCATGCTATCTTTATATGCATTCTGATGTAAATATAAGGTATAATGTTAATATGCACTAAAGTTAATACTACAAGGTGCCGGGGGGGGGGGGAACTATCTAAAATCCATAGCCTCTGGGGCTTTT
>Ga0065711_1034416_pt1 | contig 23808 bp, 15 predicted proteins | sample Hoacrofraction12_FD_59098 | JGI IMG/M metagenome (GOLD analysis project Ga0065711, IMG submission 59098) | Hoatzin crop microbial communities from Cojedes, Venezuela - Epithelial fraction 12 v2 (version 2) | ecosystem: Host-associated > Birds > Digestive system > Esophagus > Crop | place...
ATAGAATGGCAAGGGTTGGAAGGGACCTTAAAGATCATCTGGTTCCAACCCCCCTGCCATGAGCAGGGACATCTTCCACTAGACCAGGTTGCTCAGAGCTCCATCCAGCCTGGCCTTGAACACTGCCAGGGAGGGGGCAGCCACAGCTTCTCTCGGCAACCTGTGCCAGTGTTTCACCACCCTCATAGTGAAGAATTTCTTCCTAATATCTAATCTAAATCTGCCCTCTTTTAGTTTACAGCCATTCCCCCTTGTCCTATCACTACACACCCTTGTGAAGAGTCCCCCTCCATCCTTCCTGTCGGCCCCTTCAGGTACTGGACGGCTGCTAGAAGGTCACCCCGCAGCCTTCTCTTCTCCAGACTGAACAGCCCCAACTCCCTCAGCCTGTCCTCATAGGAGAGGTGCTCCAGCCCTCTGATCATCTTCGTGGCCCTCTTCTGGACCCGCTCCAACACATCCAGGTCCTTTCTATGTTGGGGGCTCCAGAGCTGGACACAGGACTCCAGGTGGGGTCTCACGAGAGCAGAGTAAAGGGGCAGAATCACTTCCCTCGACCTGCTGGCCACGCTTCTCTTGATGCAGCCCAGGATACGGTTGGCTTTCTGGGCTGCAAGCGCACATTGCCAGCTCATGTTGAGCTTGTCATCCACCAGTACCCTCAAGTCCTTCTCCTCAGGGCTGCCCTCAAGCCACTCTCTGCCCAGCCTGTACTTGTGTTTTAGATTGCAAACACAATGTCATCTGTGCAAATTTAGGCTTAGGACCTTACAGGATAGATCCCACAGGACTTCTCTGTAAATCAGTCCTGTATTGTCTCTGCATAAGGAGAAATTCAACGGACTTCAGGAATTTCATTACAGCCTTTGCATGCCACTCACTGCTGTGGTCCTTCACCATATCAGCTACCTGACACTTGACTTATCTATGGCCTGGGGAAGTCAGAGGACTAAAAGGTCTCCACTAGGATCAAATAATCTGCTTCAGCTGGCTTACTGCAATCTCAGATTCTGGTCTGAATCAGTCAGGACCTGTCTCATTAACTCAACAGCATTTCCGCTGGTATGAAACAATGGGTCTATGTCAACAGCGTGCTGCTCTGGCTTTACATCACATTGAAATCAAAGCAGTCATCATGTCATCAGCTTGTAGAAACACAGTGGTGAGTTCGTCCACAACAGTTATTTTAAATCTGCCTTCCCTTTTTTTTTTTTTTAAACTGACTTTGATGGAAAACTCTGGGCTGACTGCCTTTGAATTTGCTATTTTATGTTGTTTGTTGTTCTGCTTCCTGGTTATTATTGATATCCCATGATTACCCAAATACTTTCTAACCACAGGAATTAGTGCAGCTACAAATTCTCTCTCTTTCTTTTTTTTTTTTTTATTTCTCCCCTTCCTCTGTAAGTTATGGATCTCTATTTATTTGTAGAGGCCAAAAGTCACGAAGTGTTTTCATCTTTTCCCTGCGTACAGGCACGATACAGTGATTTACCATGCAAACAGACTTTAGATTTATTACCTTACAGCATTTATTGTTTTATTTATTCACACAATTATTATTTATCCATTCAAAGGATTCACCCCATCACAATTCAGTTTATTGCAGCGGTGAGTTTCTGATCTGAATGTTGAGCTTTGGCTTTCTTTATCAAAGTTACTATTTTAAAAATGTGCTTATCTCCAAATACTCTTCATTCCCAGCTGCGAGATATCTGCGTGGGAAATGACAACTTCAAATTCCATGCCAGATCTGCTTTATTTACAGATGTGCCACGTGCACAGGACGGCCACCTGTCCTCGCCAGCAGTAAAAGAGCCGTACGTTCATGTCTGCACTCCGCTTTGCAACGACGAAAGCTTTCTTTTCAAGGAAAAATCTCTGGACATTTCATGCACTTATATGGTATTTTGTAGCCCTCGTACTTTAGAGCCAAAGGAAATGTACATGTCCAAGAGAGTTTGCTGGATACACAGACAGTATTCTTGGAACCGGGCTTAACTGTAATCATCAGGGAAATCACTTCGTTGCTTTCCTTATGCTTGCACAGCCAATGTGCAATGCAGCACGAGCCTCCATCCAGAGCAGGAACTTTTCCACTCTTTCTGAAAGCAACAATTTCATGCACAATAGGTCAACCAGCAGCACATATACACACAAACATACAGACTTCTGTTCTGTTTGCACTTGATCTCTGGGAAGTCTCACACTCATATGTATGTTAATCTACTGAGTCTGTTCTGGAGACTTCCAGTTCTGCTCCAGATCTGCCTCAAGGGTTGGGAGTCATCTCACGTAATATTAGGCATCTGTAGCATAGATGTCTACAGCTAAACTAGGCATCTGAAGTGCCTTTTGTAGTCAGTGGAGAGAAATAGGCATTTTTAGGGACCAAGGTTAGGGACCTTTTTATTCAGAACCGGTCCGTATTAGATATTTAGCCTGAATGAAATAAATTTTGCCCTAAAATCCACTTAATAGATCTCCATTGTCTATAAAGGGAGCTTGGGTGATTGGCTCAGTCATAGACATATATTTAATAGTGACGCCTGAGTCCTGTGCCGTCTGTCCAAAGTAAAATCTCATCCCGATTTGACATCTTGTGTGGATGTGTAGTGGGTTTATACTCTATCTAAGAGAGACTTTTCAGCCTTTGCTACCAAAACCTATTTATCATTTTCCCAGTCACCGTGTACCGTATCATGCTCTTGCTTGCCAGTCAGATCCATATACTGGGTATCAGTTTTGACTTCCTTGACCTCTTTTGAAGTAATTTAAATACAGATTGTCCCAATTGTTTACATTCCGCTAAGATAAAGCTTTTCCTATGAATCTCACATGCAAAAATTCTGTGCAAGCTTTACGTCTTTTCCATGAGCACGCTCTAGAAATCGTCTTCAATCAAACCAGTTAAGAGTATGAAACTCATTGATAACTTTACGCAGAATATGGATAACTGTAACTATGCAGCTACTATGTACAATCCATACATTATATGCATAGCCATATCAATACTATTTTACTGGCTTCCGCTTCTGTGTTGATTCAACCTCAGCTCTATCTCTTCACCTTCACTGAGGTCTATAGCTTTTCCTTCCTCTCTCTTCCTATTATCCATACTGAGAGAGCAGCTGCTGCTTCTGCCTTCATATTTGCCACGTTTTCAGAAAAAAAACCCTGTTCCCATTAAATATCTATCAGCCCCATTCATTGTTCTCCTTCAGATTCCTACTCGTAGTTCTCCTTGGCCCTGATGCCTAGAAAATACTTGGCAAGACACACTGTCTTGCTGACTAATGCAGTTGCATCGTTTCCTCTCTCTCCATATAGGTCTGTTCTGTTGCCTTTTACAATTTGGATTGTAAAGCTATTTGCCTATCTGTATACAGGGCTGAGCTCAACTTCTCCCAAGCTGCAATAGTACAACAAGTAAATAACAATAATCAGATAAACACATTTTGAAAAAGTAGGGGTAAATAACTTTTCACAAAAAACTTTCTGGTGGAGATTTCCATTGCCCTCTTTCATAAACACTAGCACTGTGCTCCTTTTGTTACAAATTCGTCATTCTTCTGGTTTTAATTCTTTCATGCTTCTGGTTGAAAAACTTCAGCTAGGTCCTGAAGCCAGAGTACTGTTGGAAGCATGTGCTTTTTTGGGGGGAAAATTCTTTTATTTTGCTTGTGTTTGCAAATTGCCATATTTTAGGAAAAAAGATCACGACCTTTTTGAATATGCCCAAGGGAGGCAGGAAACTTCCAAGCTGTAGCAGGTTTCTACCATCTGTTGCTCAGACAGAAAGGGTTACATTTCAATTGGATATTGGTGAGACAAGGTTTATTGATAACCTTTTCTTATTAGACTAGCTGGTATAGCTTGAAAAATTAGACAACTTTCCAAAATATAAGCCCTTCCTATATCCCAAATATGTCCAAATTGTAACATATATAAAATGGTATAACATATCTCATGCCATAGGAACAAGAAACAGATAAAACACACCAGGAACTGCCAAGCCCTGAGATACCATTACATTTGGTGTGGAAAGAACACAGTCAATGCTACATCAATAATCTCAGGATTATTTTTACCAAAGGATGCTATTCTACTTCAGTACACGGAGTTTTTGAAATAGGTACTTTAACACCTCATATTCAGACCAGAAAGAAAACATCCACTGATATTATGGAGTGGCTAACAAGTGCCATCCTAGCCTGGAACCCACACAAAGGAGTTACTGCTGTGATTACAGTCTTATGAGATAAATATCCTACTTTGAAAAAGTTCTTCTATCCAACCCTCAAACAACCCTCATGTCTGAAACTAGGGTGTTATTTACAGAGCTGCCGATTCTTCAGGTCTTTTGTTTTGTTTGGTGTCTCACTTCTCTTTTATCTCCAGTGCAATCCAGGTGAGGAGATAATAGGTGGAAGAATTAAACTACTCCATGGCAGTAGTTAATAATGCAAATAACTTTGAGGGGTGAGAACTATGTATTCACTGAACTTGTTTCTCCCGAATGTATGAAAACTGAGCACTGTTGGGAGGCCAAATCAGTTGATGAGGGAAGTAGCTCAGGTGCCTGTCACCATCAAACATCTATCAATGCCTGTCCTGGGGATAAAGCATCTGTTGGTGCAGGCTGTGGCAGAACGGAGCTGCTCAGAAACGGATATAGATGGCTACAGGAGATTCATCAGGAACAGAAGTCCATACAAGCTGTATCTCAGTGAAATCAGTCAGTAAAATGAAATCAGTCAGCGTTCCCTCTGAAGTCTGCTAAGCCTTTTACAGGCACCTCCGCAGTTTTACCTTGTCTTGTGTGCCGTGTTTCTCTGGATGTGTGTTTTCTGCTCTCTGCTAAGCATGCCGTGAGTGTTGGGAAATGCTGTTGATCTAGCATGTTGCCCCAAAGCTTTTGCAGATGGGCAGAAATGTTGCATTCTGATAAAGAAAGGGCTCCAGATGCACGAATACCAATTCTCATGACAAAGGGAGGAGAAAACTTGGTGGAATGGAAATAAGCCTCCTTTTTTCAAGGATGTGAGATGTGCTTAATAGTTTTTCTAACTCCCTTTTGTCTTGACAGCAGCAGCTTGTGCTCTACCTGTTATTTTGTCTGTGGAGGAGGACCTAATCTTCAGCTTGGTGCTTTATCATCCACACAAGTAACTTTTAAAAGGGGCCATGAACTTACCTGATGTTAGTCATTTGATTACAACCATTGCGGCTGCTTCAAATCTGTTGATCCTGACATCCTGGTAACATCTGCACACAACTTTCTCTACTACAGTTCCAGGCACTGTCACTTCTCTTCACCAGCATCTGCATCTGATGCAGTGTCTGTGCAGCACTGTGAAATTAGTGGCCTTTATGTAACACAGCACCGTTCCAAAAAGCAAATATTTTTCAATTTATACTTCAAAATTTCAGCTCTTATTTACCAGGATCCACTCAAAAGGGGCCTATTCACACCAGGTATGAATGTGGTCTGAGAGGAACTAAAGACTGAGACATTAAGCCCTGAGTTAGCCTGTTCTATTTTTCCTTCTCAATTGTAAGATTAATAGTCTTGGATTGTATTGCATCCCTTTACTATGCTCTTAGCAAGACACATAGGACAGAAATCACTCTGTCCTAAAGCAAATGTCTAAAGCAGACTAGAAGCATGGTGCTGCCTCCTCCCCTGGTTGCACATGGACCCCAAGGGGATTAGCTGAGACAGAGTCACCTCCGCTATGGACGCTGGGCACTGGGGGCAATGAATCCCACCTAAAGTGTCTGGAAATCCCTGAAAATACTGCAGTAACTGTGTTCTGGCATAGAGTATGTACGCTGACAGTTGCTATGGGACAACTACCTCTTTGTGCTGCCAATGAGTGTAGTTTGTCCCTACAGCTTGAGCAGCCCGAGCCGTCAAGCAGACGGGTCAAGATTCGCAATAGTTCTACACGTGCAATATTTGTTTCTTTCCTCATCCCTGAAAACCTAAGAAATAAAGGTACTAGTTGTTCAACTACAGCATGTATGTTAGGATTACATCTTTGTTTACATAATGACAGGCTATTTTGTCCTGCAGAACAATGTGCAGAGTGATTTCACAGGAGGAAGGAATTAGGACAACCTTCCATCTGGCATCTGCTTAGCTTTCCAACCTATATGCATGACGTTTTGCATAGGGTATATAGGATATATAATGGTAAGTTGTCTGTGAATCCTGTTCATAATGCAGTCAGGGAGTGAGGGGAACGGTGAAGGATGAGAAGACAATGCAGAAAAATGAAGTTACTTTCTAGCATCAGTTTTCTTCATAAAGCTGAGAAGAGGCAGAGAATGGGAGAAAAAAATTAAGTTATTAGCAAAGACTGTGGAAGGAAGTTACAGAAGAGCAGAATAAATAGTAGCGTGAGTCAAAAACTGTGGATACTCATTGCAGAGCTTTGAAAGAGTTTAAGATTCAATGAGATGCCAATAAAACTATACAGCATGCTTGTGAATGCTCATCCAGTGATCTAGCGCTGAGAGGACAGGGGAATTCATGTTTGTGTCTGGAAACTCCAGTATTGGTTTCTGAAAAGGAGCATCAGCAATATGTGCTTCATTTAACCTGCTTTCTTAGGTGTAAAACAGAGGCCCTGTCAGCCCCATGGTTGCTGCGCCAGTAGGACGTCTCACTCTTACATTACAGTACTCTGAATCCATGAATAAAATAGGAAGCGGAGCACAATCAGGTGACAGAGATTTGGACTTGAATGAGCCTTTGAGTAAGTTCTTCACAAGAAATAACTAAGCCATGTGAGAGAAGTAAAATACCGTCATAGGCCAGAGATGGGAGAAATCAGTAAGTGCCTACTGCACCCATGTCCATCACAGCCGAGAGTAGCCAAGAGTAGCCAAGAGCTGGGAGTAGAAGCCCAGTACTCAGCACAGCCTCGCCACGCTGCCGAATGGCAGAGACAGCCCAGTCCTCACAGTTTGGCATCTTACTGCAGTGCTTGCACTGCTGTGGTACTAACATGTTACACAGACCTGGGAGTGATGGTGGGGACAGTGTCACCGACATTGTCATACATGCCAGAAGCAATGCTGTCCCAAGAGCTGATCTGGTGACAAAGATTAAATGAGAGAAGAAATGCTCTTTCTGCTTGCCATGAATTCTCCAAAGGAGAAGCATCATAAAACTGACATCAATAAAGCATTTTCTACCCAAACTAAACTCTTGCTTACGTAACAAGAAAAACAACTGGTATTATTATCTGTAAAATTGCCATCTGGGGGCTACTCACATTATATTCCTTGTTTGGAGTGGTGACCATGGATTTATTCATGAGTGTTCATTACTGAGCTGGAAAAGAGGTGAGAGGTAGGGAGGCAAAACCTGCAGACAAGTCAGTATTATTTAAGGAAGGAGAGACCTGGAGACAGAGCAAAGAGTTTCTGAGGGATGTTTTGGAAGAATGTGCTCAGCTTGACCACTGTGTCTAATAAAGAATGTAGCTGAAAGCAAAAGGTTGAGAGATGGGCAGTAAAAATCACGTAAGAATGGAAAACCATGGGTATTAAAGGAAAAATGTTGAAACTTAATTTTAGAAATGGGACATCGAGGGGAGACTGTGATGAAGTGCATGAGATTAACGCTTAAAAGCAGCACATTGGGATTCTTCCATTCATGTGCCTTTCACAAGAAGCCATTGACTGAAACAGAACAGTGGTGAGTGTGAAAGGGAAGAGGGAAATATTATTTTAAACACTGTGCAACCTCCATTGACTTACAGGGTATTGGGCTGAGAGATTAGCTGGGCTGAAGAAAGTATTTTCTGAATTTTTCCTGGGTATTTTCTGAGTATTTTCATGAAAATTCTAACATCTCCACTTAAAGGAATAGAGAACAAACTGTGGTACGGAAGAGATATAAGCCCTAAAATTCCACAGCATGAATGCAGCCAAACTGTAAGTGACACTCCTAGGGAGAAACCACTTACCGCAAGTATTCATGCGCTTGGTTTTATGGGATCTGACCGTCACCAAGGATAGGATAATTAACTAAATAGATCACAGTGCAGATCCAATGTAATTCCTGTGCAAGCACCAACGCTGTGGTAGGCATCCTGACTGAAGATGATGCATCGCTGCCACAAAAATTTAGACATCTATGTTGAATGGCCTTGTTTGGCTTTGGGTATCAACACCATGAGGTACTGGGATCTGCTTAATCTTGATACAGTGTTTGTAATTTCTTCGTAAAAGATCTGCAGATCCTCCCTCTCACTACAGTGACACTTGAAGTGTCTCATGCTGTAGGTATTACGTGGGAAAACGTGTGCAATAAAACCTTTGTCCTCAGATGTCTCTGAAATCGTACACTCTTGATATGAAAAAAGGCTCCCACTGAAGGCAGAATTTGCAGGGGATTTTCCATTTCCTTCTTCCAGCCTTTTTGTCTTCGCAAACTCAGCACAGTATTAAACTCTTCAATAGAACTACAGCGTGTAATTACATCTGAGAAGGTGTGGGAATGCTGTGTATAGAATAACTGCGTGTGTATGTGCATTTGAAGTTAGCCATATCTTTAATTGCTGTGAAATTGTGAAACCAAGAACAATCTGTTTTTAGTATTGGACACACTTCTTCAGCCTAGAAACAAGGTAGGAAACTCTGTTTTGCTTGTTTGTGGCAGCTGGCTATACTCCAACGCCTATTTAAAACATAAAGCCATGCCAATATGAGCCATAATAATTCCTGGGATTATATTAGAAAACAAAGATATGTGAATTATTTTCTTTACTCAAAAGCTTTTGAGACTTCTCATTCTGGAGGATGTGTCACCAGCTTTTGGTAAGGAATTTATTACTTTACAAATTGCTATGAATCAGAATTACAGTGCATATGCAACGAACACGCAGAAGGGGAAGACAGACAATCGGGACCAGCAGCCTGACGGCCAGCGCCTGTTCAGCTGCTGTGGGAATCTATGTGTGAGCCTGAGGATTATTAAGATATTACATCTTCTTTAACAGTGAAGTGCTATTCCCTGGGTGAAACAAAACAAAGCCTGATCACCGTTGTTAGAAATCTTAAACCAGAACAAAGCAGTCTTTCTTTTCTTTGCCAGTATTTAAACATCTCATTGCTGAGCCAAGAGTAAAGTAACGCTGTGCTGCAGAAGCCTGTACATTATCCTGATGTGCAGCAGCTGAAGATTTAGTCAAGGCTGCTAACTGGGACCTTCTCCCTAAACCTCTGGCCTCCAGTTCAGGTCTTTAACAAAGTGGCTGCATTCCAGTGGGTGTCTTCAGGGACCTCGAAAATCTGCTGATCTCTGGTTTTCTTTGCAGTCTGTAGTCCAAGATGTAGGCAGGGCTCCTCCAGCAACGATTTTAAAATGCAGTCCTAATATTACCTCTTCCATGCATCTGTATTGTACTGAAACTTGACTTTATAAATAAAATGGTCAGCTTTGAGGTGGTTTTATCTCTACAGATGAATTGTGAGAATGGTGTTGAACTGTGGCATTTCGCTATGGGGTCAGAGGAACCTCAGGCTGTAATCCATGGCCACAGGCAGATTAAAAACAGCTGTCAGGGCTGACACCTATACTACAAACACAGATTTCAATGTTCTTCATTGCGCTGATGCTGGAACTTGTCCAGTCCCTCGACGAGCTGGTTCCGGGCACCAGAGTGGTAGGAAACTACTTCAGGGGGAATAAAAAGTGAAAGCTGTCTGCTGATTTATTGCCTTGGAGTGGGTCATCGAGGGTGATGTGAGCAAGAGAGTTGGCAGTAGGAACAGAGTGGGATCATGTAACCAGGGATGGATCAGACCTGTGGCAATCAGATTGGCTTAAATTGTCACAGAATTGTCACCAGAGTTGGACAGCCGCTGTGGGTGAGACCCATATTTATGGAGAGAGATCCTTCCCTGTGCCCAGCCGTGCCAGCCGCTGGTCCCCAGCCTCCTCCTCCTCCCACCAAATGGTGCTGTGGCCTGAGATCTGCCAGGAGAGCTGCCCTGTGCAGTCGCAGTGAGCTGAGATGCTGTTAAAGGAATGAAGCAAACCAAACTGGTTGGGACTCTGCTGGGCTGGGAAACAGGTCTGCCCTCAGACAGGGGCAGTAACCTCCAGAAGAGGAATGTGGCGAGAGGTTTAATGGGCTGGGTACACAGGGTACTGGCAGCTAGTACTCCTGTGGTCATAGCAATTTCCAGTACGTGTGCTGGTTTCTACCCTTAAAGAGCCTGTATGTGTCATCTGTGAAAAATACAACAAAACCCAGAGACAGGCTACTAGGTGGCTTGACAACAAAATTTATTCTTATAGGGAAGAATTACCAGGTCTCTTTATTTTAGTGGAGAGAGACGTAGCAAGAAGAGATGGTAAGAGCTGGAGCCAGGCAAATTTCACATGAGAAATAAGGCACAATTGTTCAACTGTGAGAGTGATTAACCAGTGGAACAGTCTACCACGGGAAGGAGTAGATTTTCCATTTATTCAAGTGCTCAGCTCAGGACTGGATGTCTTTGTGGAAAATACTTTCAATAAACATAAGATTTTGGGCTCAGCACTAACTCACTCCGTAAAATTCTATTGCGCTTATTAAACAGGAGATCAAGCTGGATGATATAATACCCCTTCTGCTCTTAAAAATCCAAGAAGTGCAAATGAAATAGCTATTGAGCTCCACTGGAACTGGTTAGGGCACGCATTCATACGCTTTCCTTGTCAGTGGCAATGTTTGAGGTGGAATATTGCAGCTCCTGATGACCTGGTGTCCAGGACAGGATCCGACTCCTGCTCAAGCCTCCTCTGAGGTCAGCCCATCTCTGTCTGAAGCCCCTTAGCTATGATTATCTCCGATTCAACATTCTTTGTTTCGAATTCAGATTGTGTTCTATCAAAGTAGAACTACAAATTATGGGAAAAAGAAGTATGTTTTAGTACCAAGTGAAAGGTAAGTAGAAAGAAGCAAATTTAGTTAGCTACAACAGATGCTACATGTGAATGAAGGCTGAGTAACAAGCTTTTCATGTGGTCTTGTATCTGCAATTTTCTCAGCGACTCATCTCAAAAGCTCTCAGAGTCCTTAAAAATCTGGGTTTTTTTCTCCTGAAAATAATAAAACAGCTTTTAAAAGAGCACTTTCCCTCAGCGGGGTCCAAAGTCCACTAGTGAGGAAATCAGCATTATTATTTCCTTCGGTTTTATACATGGAAGTGAAAAAAGTGAGTTGTCCATAGCTAGTCAGACACTAGTGAGAGTGCTCCTGCAGTCTATATCTCAGGTAAGTATCTGACAAGATTACAAGTATACAGATATCTTTATTTTATTACAAGAAACCCAATTTATTTTCTTAAAAGAGTTTTCTGTGGTTCTCTTTTGATAATAAGCCTGAAGGAAGTGGGCTAAGGGAGTCTTTTGCTCATAGTTGGAGCTGGCCCTGATAGTTACTGTCGAATAGAGTCGAACAATAGACAAGAGATAGTTAGAAGCAGTAAACATTTCTGGTATCCTCTGGAGTGTCATTGCCATCCATTTAACATCTCCTTTAGATGTAGTTAAGATGTTAAGAGTCGTTCCGTAGCCAGCAGTGTGGGTAATGTGCAGCCCAATGGCAAACGAATGATATCAAGTGGGAGGAGAGCAGATGCCAAGTGCGTGATGCTCAGCCTGAAATCCAGCGCGCAGCCGTGCAGCTGTTTTGCATGCGCAACGCTAGAGGCCTGCGTGCCACCTGAGCGTTTGCACGAAACCCTGATCAGGAACGGTTAGCATGCAGGCACTCGAACTCTCTGTGCACTTGGCTATACAATTTAAAAGCAGGCCGTCACAGAATGCTTTGTGTTGGAAGGGACCTTTAGAGGTTGTCTAGCCCAACTGCCTTGCAGTGAGCAGGGACATCTTCAAATGGATCAGGTTGCTCAGAGTCCCGTCCAACCTGACCTGCAAGGTTTCCAGGGATGAGGCATCGACCACTGCTCTGGGCAACCTGTGCCAGGGTTTCACCACCCTCATTGCAAAAAATTTTTTCCTTATATCTAGTCGAAATCTACCCTCCCTTACTTTAAAGCCATTAGTCCTTGTCCTGTCGCAACAAGCCCTGCTAAAAAGATTGTCCTCCTCTTTCCTACAGGCCCCCTTCAGGCACTGGAAGGCTGCTAGGTGTCCCCGCAGCCTTCTCTTCTCCAGGCTGAACAGCCCCAAGTCTCTCAGCCTTTCCTCACAGGAGAAGTGTTCCAGCCCTCGGATCATCTTTGTGGCCCTCAGCCTGAAGCTGAACTAATAAAATAAGGTGGCTATTCCTATCATTGTTTTACAATATTGTAACACTGCTTTCATGCACGAAAGTCACAGCAAACAGCCAAGCACAGGCCATGGTACACAGAAAGGATATGAAGGCTCCACAGTCTTCGCAGTCAATTTTTTTCTGCCAGCCAACTTTATAAACCACTTCCCAGCAATAAGCCAACATGCTCACTGTGGAAACATGAACTCTTAAGTTTCTCAAGGATTATCAGAAATATGTAGTTACCCTGAGCTCAAATCTTACCTTGGCACTGAGAGGAAAGGAAACAGGCCAATGAGACTTTCTCCTGACTCTGCTGCTGTGTAATCTGTGAGACTACTTTATTCTCTACTAATCCCTATTAATTTTGTGCTTCCTTCTTGTCTGCCCTGCACCTGGAACAAGCCTGTGTAGAAGGAAACTCAAGAGGCCATTGGCCACATTGGCCTTAAATAGGATCAGTTAAGCCTAAAGTATTCCTAACTGGCATTTCTCTAACCTTAAAGTCTCCATATGCCATCTTCCACAGCAATCTATTTCTATTAATTATCTATTCCTATATTTTTTTCCTATACATAAACTGAATCTTCTTTACTATAATTGAAGTCCATTGCTTCTTGTCCTGTGGAAAAGAAATTATTTCTTCTTTTCAATGGCCTTTCATTTCTTTCTGTCTATTATCATCTCTCCTCAGTTTTCTGTTGTTTAGGGCAAGAAGTTCCAGTTTGTTCCATTTTTCCATTGCAGGTCATGTTTTCAACCCTCTCATCATTCCCGCTGGTTCTTCTCTGGACGCTCTCCAGCTGAGTCATATTGTTCTTGAAGCACAGTGCCTGGAACTGGATAAACAGATGAGACCTTAGCTGCAGTAGCTGACATTATTCAAGGTGTTGTCTGTTGCAATCCCCTCACCCTCCTTCCTGAAACCTGGTCCTTACTTGTGCAGTTGAACATGGCTGCCTAAGTGCAGTATCTTCAATTTATCCCCATTAAAAAAAATTTTCAGACCCTTTTAGAAATATGTGAAGCGCTTTTGGAATTCTAATCCTATACCCCAGTGTATTTTCAGGCCCCTCCCACCTCTGCCATTTCCATGTGGAATGTGCCCATTTTCCATTCCAGCAGCAAAATTATTGAATAGATTGAAAAAGACTTAACGAGGGAGAGTCCTACTTGGTAATGCTGCTATACCAATAAAGGATGGCAGCAAGGAACAGCGCAACGCAGTTGTGACAGCACTGCGCTAGGCTGGTAGTACCCAGAACAGAGATAGACCAGCTTTGTCATCTCCAAACCTTTCATAGAATCATAGAATCATTAAGGATGGCAAAGACCTCTAAGATCATCAAGTCCAACCGTCACCCCAACACCACCATGCCTGCTAAACTATCTCCTGAAGTGCCATATCTACATGCTTTCTGAACACCTCCAGGGACGGGGACTCTACCACCTCCCTGGGCAGCCTGTTCCAATGTCTGACCACTCTTTCAGTAAAGAAATGTTTCCTAATATCCAATCCAAACCTCCCCTGATGCAACTTGACGCCACTTTTAAGGTCTTCAAGTAGAAAAGTGGTGCAAAGCCGTGTTGGGCCATGGTTTAACCTGTTAAATTTTTAAAAGCAGCATCAGCTTATGTATTCTGTTCCCTGCCTTCCCTTTGGCACTTGCTCGTATGCCTGCCCAGGTTCTTCTGCCAGGCCAATGCAAATATTTGTTTAGTCAAGGGGTAAACCAGGTTGGGGGAAAACTGGAGCAGCACAGGGAGAAGAAGTATAGTTCAAGATTAGATGTACGCTCTGAACCAGTTCATCACGGAGCTTGTGCCCACACAAGAAAGAGGACAGGGAAGTCTGACTGGAAGTGTATGCTTACAACGGGTTTAAGAAAAACTCAGCCCTTGCTGCTGCTCAGATAAATGGCCCTGTGCACCTCTCTGCTCTTGTCTTCTCTCTGACGCTGGGTGTAGTGCTTAAAACCACTCTATTCTTTTTGGCTCGGTTAGTTTTCCATCAGATCGGATCCCTGATCCGGCTGACTGAATATTTAAACAGTCAGTAATGTTGGCTCAGGACAGGTGGTGGATGTTCAAAGGCCTCTAGTTGCATCAGGTTGAGGAGGTTTAGACTGGATATTAGGAAAAATCTCTTTACTGAGATCTTTACAGGCTAAGGGCCTTCCATCGTAACTCCGGACCCGCTTTCCACCCCCAGCTCTGTGTCCTCTCACCCCAGCTGCCTTGGCAATGTTTCCCAGTGCCTCCAGGCCAGTATCTTTCCCTTGTTTTTCTAATGCTGGCATTCTCATGACCTTGCACCTGCAAACCCTGATAGAGTTCTCAGCAGGTTCTCAAGGGAACCGATTGCGACCAGCGTGAGAATCACATCTTCTTGCTTGGTTTACATTACAGGGGGCACAAAGCTTGACAACCATCCACCCTGCAGCACCTGCAACATAAGCGGTTACAATCAGTAGCATTTGGGGGGTTCCCAATAAATATTGTATCATTACTATGGGAAAAGTGCTGCAGGGGGGCGGTCCTGGAGAGGAGTCCAGGAGAGGATGCTTTCTGGGGACCCTCTCCTCACATTTTTCTTTGCTGCCCACACAGAAGCATTCTCCCTTTCCCTTCTTTTTCTCAGTCTCTCATTTATTAGATTCAATGTATGCCCTCAGCTATGAACCCCTCTAATAAATCTCTGTGCATGTGAACTTGTCCCCCAGCCCCATGTGCAACAGGGGAAAGGCATGGAAGGCAGGAATCCCCCTGAGAGCCCCCTTGCTTTAGCAACAGCACAGTCTGACACCAGCTCTGCGGCACCTTACAGCAAATTGTCCAGTTCCATGCAGTTAAAATTAATCTAAACTGGGTTTGCCACCATATGTAATGGAGGGAAGACCCATGCCGAGGCAGGAGGGTGAGTGGAATAGGAACGTGCTTTTTGGTGGCAGCCTGCAGCTGCACTGGATTGGAGTAAGAGTGAAACCATACCCGAAGTGGAAAGAAAAGCCATTATTATCCAAGACTTTCCTCTTTGTAGAGAGCTAACAGGTTTACATGAACTGCTGTGACCAGAGGAACGGTTCAGGAGCCGCACGGCTGCCAGGCACCACAGAGTCAGGTAGATCCTGGGGAAGAGGGTTCCTGGGAGAAGAAAGAGCAACAGCAAAGCTATGAAGGGATGGGACACAGGAGCTGCTCCAGCAGCTCCGCAGTTGTGGGCTGTTGCCCTCTTAGCACTGCTGGCAAATCTGTGCCTGCACCCTGTTATGTGCCTGCACCCTGTTCTGTTATGAGGTTTCGCAGCCGCTTTGGAGTTTTTGCAGTACAACTACTGAAAAATTAAACCGAAATATGAGCTGAGAGAATAACCCATTTATTTAAATATAGATTAACCTTAGGTGTCAGACCATTTTTCCCAGCAAATAATTCCTGCACCGTGAAGCTAAAGAAAGCCTGAATTAGAAAGAGTAAGTATGTCTCTAAGGCATTTCTAAATCATCAGATCTCGTTGCAGCTAATCATTGCACTGGTATTTTAGCACTGTGAGTAGATTCTGAAGATGATGCCAACACAGTCATCATGGCTGTGTGTGTTTCATCGGAAAATATTTTGGGCTAAGTGTTGTGTGTGGCTATTTCAATAGAAAAATATTTAAGGCAAAGTGTATTGTCATGGCAAACTACATAGAAAAACTAGGGTGGGGTATGGGAAAAAAGGCAAAAGTTATGTACAAACAGGAACAGGAAAAAGCCCGACTTTGCAAAATTGTATTCAATTACCCACAGATTTTTTGCATGAGCTGCTCCTCTGGTGGGTGATACTTACACATAACAGACAATGCGGTGCAAGGCCTGAGCCTGTACTAACATCCCCACGGACTGGCTGTGCAACAGGGCTGTTTGTGGAAGAGGATTCCCTGAGTGTTAAGGACAGAGCCAGGCCAAGAACAGCCTGCCCAAGAGGTGCCGAGAGGTTCTGGAAGCACGGGGCTTCCCTGGATAGTCCCGACCTGTTGCATCTTTCCCGGGTTGAAAGCAAATCTCGGTGGGGATCACCCTTGTAATGTTTTCTGGGGAGATGCAGAGAAAACTCTAGGGAGGTAGCTGCACATGCTCCTGCTCGCTATACAGACAGGGCATGTGAAACACAGTTTATCTGAACATCAGTTTCTTCTACTGGCCTTTCAGGTTCTTCAATGCTATGGTGACAGACTTAGTACTTTTCTATTCACACTTCTAGGAAAAAGTTCTGGGATGGCCCAAAGGGTGGACATCAGCCCTTAGCATTAGGACATTTTTAATTGCTGCTGGTACAGGCGTATCTGCCACACCAGCAGCTGAACTCCTGTTGATGGAGGTTGTGTTGCTACTGGACTCTGTCACAGGGCCAGCGTGGGGCTGCAGATCCCCAACATTTCTTCCATAAACTGGGGTCTAAAGTCCCTTTGTAAATATGCTTCATACACTCTATGTGTGCCTTGCTGGTTCAGTGAAAGCTCCTTCACACACAGGACAAGCCATTCCGGAAGAAAGGTCACTTTAAACTGGACTAAAGGCTCTGTTCACATGAGCTGTGGGTCCATGAGGATTTATTTGGTGACGATACTGGCTTAAGTAATCCTGGCTTTTTTCCTCCCACCTCCTTCTCTTCCCACCAGTTGTTCATGTGCCACCCCCTGCACTGCGCCAGCAGAACTGTTTGTGCAGCTACACTGTGAACAAACAAGGGAACTGATCTAATACAACAAGGCAAAATGGAGAAATGTTGTTTGTTTTCTTCTGCCAGATTGTTTGACCTGTGTGATTCATTACGCAGCTATGGAAATCACTCCGTGGCAGCGAACGGGAGGGCAGGTGGAAGTAGAGGAAATCAGTTGGCTGGGCAGGAACGGGACTGCCTGAGCAGCGCTGCTGCTGACCATGAAACCACAAACCGAGCCTAGGCTTTACTGATGCTAACTGCATGTTGTTGCCCTTCTGTCACGACAGCAGAAGAGTTGGTAGAGCAGTGTGGACGGTCCTACACCTTGGGTCCAACTCTTTCACCCTTGAAGACAAACCACGAACTAAAATGGCACACTGGGAGATTTCAGCAGATGGCTGAGCTGTAGCTCACCACTACCATCAGGATGAGATCTCGTTTCTCAGCCGTCTTTCACTCCTGTCTGCAGCTGCCAGCCTTGCTTTGCACCGGTTCTAGTGGTCATCAGACAGCTTGCAGAAGTCTGGTCTTGTTCATTAGCTAAAGAGAAAAGATCAAGTTATTTTGTGCTCGATCCATCTGCTTCTGTGTTAGTGAGCTGAACTGGCTCATTGATAGCCTTTGGGAAAGCAGAGCTCATGGAAGAGAAGTGGTGGAAAACCCGAACTAGGAACATGGAGAAGGTTTGGAAAGGGCGAATGGGTGAGATATCCTTCCTTCAGCAGTGCTGAGTTGTTAGATCAGCTCAGCTGTCTCATCTTCTGATTCAGACACACCTTCCATTTTTACGCAGGTTGTTAGCTCTAGCAGATGGATAAAATATATGACTTCTATCCATATCATCCTGAACTTCTGCAGCGAGATTTAAATGTGTGAGCTGTTCCTTGCTTTCAGAGTATGAGTCAGCTAAAGGTTTGACCCATTAATCTTTCAAAAGTGAGAGGGGAAAACACGCTGCAGCCTTTTCTGGCTGTTGCATTCCCACTGTGCAAAAGGGATGCTAGGGGTTTCTGTGTTAAAGCTTTTGCTTTGGTTTCTAAATTTGCTGTTTTCATAAGGCGAAAACTACGATGTTAGCTTACAAACTCAACTGGTGTTCTGAAAATCCAGCTGTGTGTTCAGATTCTTAATAAAAATACCAGTAAAACAGCCTCTGTAAATGGAGATTAACTGACGGAGCTCTCAGCAATACATGGAGCAGAACAGAATCCACCTCAGTTGCCATGGCTATGTTTTCCCATCGAGCTAACAGAATTAAAAAAAATACTTTTTCCAGTTAATTCAGCAATTTTGACCTATACACACACAGAAAACAGTTAATATCAATTAGAAGGTGCACTTTTATACAGCAGATGTCGTTATCAGGTAATTTAGGTGCAGAGCTACCTCTGTACATAGGTAAAATAACTGTTACCTAAGGCAGCATAGGATCAGGGGCAGCACAAAGGCCAGGGCCCCAGTGCAAATTCCGGAGCTCTAACAAGTCAAACTCACAGCTGCTCCACTGAGTATCCATATAATACTCAGTGAATATGCCAGAATACCTCTCCAGCCTTTTCCATGCTCCCTGTGGCAGTGGTGTTGTCCTTTTGGGACAATTTTCCAGGGCTCTGCTCCTTCATCTGTCTGCCCACTAGCTCTCTATTTCAAGTATCCTCCTTTCCCAGCACAGCCCAGCCCCTTCATCCTTAGAATGGCAAAATTCAGTGTTACCTACACAGCTGAGAAACCCTGAGCTTACTCTAAGTCTCTCTAAACCACCACAATTAATTACATTCTTTCTTACATATCCTTTACTGCCTGCTCTTTGAGAAAAAAATACTGGGCTCCCTGGACCAGCTGATTGCCAAAATCACCACCAGAAGAATGCAGGAGGGAGAAGATCCTTCTGTTTTATATAGACTACCAGAAGCATTTCAAGGAAGAAAGATGCCAGGGCAGATGTCATGCTGGACATATTACAGTCAAGAAAGAATTGGTCAAAGATGTGAAAGCGCAGTCTTGGCTGCAGCAAACACAAGACTGTAGAGCTGAAAATCTGGAGACAGCTGAGCAAGGCAAGTAGTACAGTCACAACCCTGGACTTCAGGGAAGCAGGTTTTGACTTACTCAGGAATCTTCTTGGCAGGATCCAATGGGAGACTGCTCTAGAGGGCATGGAGCCCAGGGCAGCTGATTGATCTTCAAGGAGAACCTCCTGTAAGAAAAAGAGCAGTCCGTTCTGATGTGCAGAAAGTCAAGCAAGTATGGCAGGAGGCCAGCATGGGTGCACAAGGGACTCCCAGCTGCGCTCCAGCACAAAAAGGAAGTGTACATAAAGTGGAAGCACAGATGGTCTGCCCAGGAGGAATACAGAGACATTGATTGAGCATGCAGGGCTGGTGTTAGGAAAGCCAAAGCTCAGCTGGAGTGGAAACCGGAGAGGGAGGTGGAGGTTAACATGAAATGCTCCTGCAGGTATGCTGGCAGCAAAACGAAGGCTGAGGAAAATATGGGTCGGCTGCTCCATGGATCAGGGGACACAGCGACAGAAGACATGGAAAAGGATGAGGTACCCAATGCTTCTTTTGCCATGGTTTTCGCTGATATGGCCTGCCCTTAGGCTTCCCAGTTCCTCAAGCCTAGCAGCAATCTGTGGGAGCGAAGCAGTACCCAGCACAGCAGTTAGGGAGCACTGAAGCCAACTGGATGCACACAAGTCCACAAGAGCAGATGGGATGCAACAAAGGCTGCTGAAGGAGCTGGCCAATTTCATTGCAAGGCCACTCTCTACCAGCTTTGAAAGGTTATGGTGATCTGGGGAGGTTCCTGATGACTGGAGATGGGTAAAGGTTACACCTATCTTCAAGGAGGGCAAAAAGAAAGATCCAGAGAATGACAGACCAGTCTGCCTAACCTCAGTCCCTGGGAAGGTGATAGAACAAATCCTCCTGGAAGCCACGTCCAAGCATGGGAAGGACAAGGAGGTAATTCAACAGCCAGCATATATTTATCAGGTCAAATCGATTGCTTTCTATAATGACATGACTGCCTGTGTGGACAGAAGGGGAGCTGGGGATGCTGTAAAGCTTTTGCAAAGCTCTTGATGTGTTTTCCTATAGTACCCTTACAATCAAATTGATGAAATATGGCTGGATAAGTAGATGACAAGGTGAGTGGAAAGTTGCCTTGGCCATTGGCTCAAAGAGTTATCAAGGCTACAGAGCCCAAGTGGCTGCAGGTTACCAGTGACATCCCTCAGGGACTGATACTAGCACCAGTACTGTTTAATGTCTTTTATTGATGACCTGGATGATGGGATGGGGAGCGATCAGAGCAAATCTGCAGACAATACTAAACTGGGGGTGAATGATTTATAAGCTGGAGGTTGGGGCTTCTATGGAGAGTGTCCTAGAATGGTTGGAGGAATGGATTCATAGGAACCTCATGCAGTTCAACACAGGCAAATGCAAAGTCCTGCACTGGGGGAGAAATAGCTTTATGCAATAGGAAAGGTTAGAGGTCAACAAAGGAGCCTAGCAGGAAAAGACTCGGAGGTCCTGGTGTACAGCGAGTGCAACATGAGTCAGCAGAGTGTCCTTGCAGCAAAGAGGGTTAACCACACGTGAGCTGCTGTTAGCAAGAGCGTAGCCAGTAAGGTAAGAAAAGTGGTTCTTTCCCCCTATTTGGCACATGTGAGACCACATCTTATAAGAGTTCAGTTTTGACCTCACCACTACAAGAAATACATTGATAGACTGGACGGAGCCCAGTAGAGGGCCACCAGGCTGCTCAGGGGACTGGAGCTCACGACGTATGAAGAGAACCTGAAAGAACTGGGTCTGTTCAGCCTCAAGAGAAAGCTGAGGAGGGAGCTTATTGCTGTCTACAGTTGCCTAATGGGAGGATGTAGAGAAAACAAATGCACAGGGAAATGATGAGAGGCAAGGATGAGGGGCAAGGGACACAAACTGAAGCACAGGAATTTCTGACTCACTACAAGGAAAAAAAAAAACCTTACCATGAGGGCAGTCAAACACTGAAAAGAGGGGACCACAGCAGCTGCAAAATCTCTTGCATTGAAGGTATTCAAAAGCAGACTCAACGAAGCCTTGAGGAACTAGCTTTAACTGGCCCTACTTTGAGCAGGGGTTAGAGATGATGAGCTTTGGAGGTCCCTTCCAGTTTACATGATCCCATGATTCTGGTAAGAAACGTGCCTTGAAGAAAATGAATGAAAGGAGTGAGACTGATTTACTTTCAACCCACATATATTAAAAGTATTTCAACGTTCCTGAATGATTCAGAAATATTCTGGTATGTAAAAAATACCCCAAACCAGCTCATCTCTTAAGACACCACGTCTTGAAGGCATTCCAGAAATTCTTTCTTTTTTTGACATTTACTACTGCAATCCTATGAGAACTCACATTTGGCAAAATCCTCCCATATATATCAAATCTAGCTCTCCCACCGTATGCTTTTAAAATACCACTAAATCATCATTACTTGAAACTGACTGCAGATTTAAAAAAAAAATTTTATTGTTCTCCCGTTTTCCTCTATAATCTATGTCAAGGGCCCTATTACTTCTAGCTAATGTATGTATGGTATTCGTAACCTGGACAAGCTCGAGAAGTGGGCCTGTGTGAACCTCATGAGGTTCAATAAGGCCAAGTGCAAGGTCCTGCATCTGGGTCGGGGTAATCCCCGCTATCGATACAGGCTGGGGGATGAAGGGATTGAGAGCAGCTCTGCTGAGAGGGACTTGGGCGTGCTAGTGGAGGAAAAGCTTGACATGAGCCACCAATGTGCGCTCGCAGCCCAGAAGGCCAGCCGTATCCTGGGCTGCATCAAGAGAAGCGTGGCCAGCAGTCGAGGGAGGGGATTCTGCCCCTCTGCTCCACTCTGGTGAGACCCCACCTGGAGTCCTGTGTCCAGCTCTGGAGCCCCCAGCACAGGACAGACCTGGGCTGTTGGAGCGGGGCCAGAGGAGGCCACAGCAATGATCCGAGGGCTGGAACCCCTCTGCTGTGAGGAAAGGCTGAGAGAGCTGGGGCTGTTCAGCCTGGAGAAGAGAAGGCTGCGGGGAGACCTTAGAGCAGCCTTTCAGTACCTGAAGGAGGCCTATAGGAAAGATGAGGAAAATCTTTTCAGCAGGGCTTGTTGTGATAGGACAAGGGGTAATGGCTTTAAAGTAAGGGAGAATAGATTTAGACTGGATATAAGGAAGAAATTTTTTACCATGAGGGTGGTGAAACACTGGCACAGGCTGCCCAGAGGGGTAGTGGAGGCCCCATCCCTGGAAACATTCCAGGCTGGGTTGGACGGGGCTCTGAGCAACCTGGTCTAGTTGAAGATGTCCCTGCTCACTGCAGGGGGGTTTGGCTAGATGACCTCTAAAGGTCCCTTCCAACCCAAACCATTCTATGATTCTATGATCATACTAATTAAACAAATCATAAACTGTAATACATCTATCTTCATATGTAAGAGATGCTTCTCCTCAAATACAGTCAAGAAACTGAGATACAGAAAAGCACAGAGCCTTTCCAAATAGAATTTCAGCAGAACACAAATTAAAGCAAATTCTCTGAACTTTCAAGCTTGTGTTTAACCACACAACTCATTCTTTAAATAGAAGCTTGATGAAGTGCACTATGACTTTTGAAAACTCAACTCCCCTAGTGTACTGACCTTTCCTGTTTTCTGAGAAAGCAGAAAAAAGGCAAGTGGTTTAGACTAAGAACAGTCTAGAGAAGCCAGCAAGATTGTCACCTGGTGAAAGAAGCCCTCCAGCACCCAGAAGATGGGAGAAGGCATAGACCAGTCTGGGCCCAGTAAGTTGGTGATGGAGACTGAACTGGTTGATTCTGGGTGTCAGTGGGGAACCTCCCTGCATATAAGCCAAGAAGCACGGGGAAGCTGAGGCTTTTACTTTCCTTACATTTTGGATGAGCCAGTGAAACGTGGTGGAGTTGAATAGGTAGCTGGCCATCTGCAGCACGTCAGCTGACAGCTGCAAAATGAAGGGGAGCTGTCTTCTCTCCAGCAGCTCAAGGGCACCCACGGGGAGAAGTCAGAAACCCTCATCACTGAAAACTTCGTGCCTGCCCTTCTTTCGACAGATCTGCAGCGCCGCCGTGATTTAGTCTTAACATGCCAGTCCAAAAACATCCTGTCATATTTTAAAAACATGCCTGTTCTCTGTATATTTTCCCACAAACACTTTTATCACAACCTTGATCTTACAGCACAGACCCGAGTAGAGCTTTTATTAATTGTAAACTATAACCTTTTGCTGTGTATTATGTAATGCTTCATTGGAGCCTACAGTTCTGCAGATGAAAAGAGAGTGTTTATTGCCAAAAACACTATAGCATGTGCACCATTTTAACCGTATCTCTTCCTCTTTATCTCTGAAGGTTATGCCAGATTAAATTTTACATACAGGGCAGGGCTCACCTCTGTCACTGCCCTCAAAGCAATCACTTTTCGAGAATGGAATGTCTCCCTCGGGGAGGAAAGACTTGTTTCTGCCCCTACCAGAAAAGCAGATAAGACGCTGCGTCTGTGGGCATATTACTTTTTCCCCTTTGGTAGAAGTTTATTTAGTGTTCAGAATTATGGTGACTCTGGGACCTGTGATTTCTGAAGTAAATAAATAAAAACCTGGCAACTGCAGTTATGTCACCGAATCACAGAATGGTAGGGGTTGGAAGGGACCTCTAGGGATCATCTAGTCCAACCCCCCCTGCCGAAGCAGGGTCACCTACAGCAGGCTGCACAGGACCTTGTCCAGGTGGGTCTTGAATATCTCCAGAGAAGGAGACTCCACAAC
>Ga0065711_1034417_pt1 | contig 23808 bp, 17 predicted proteins | sample Hoacrofraction12_FD_59098 | JGI IMG/M metagenome (GOLD analysis project Ga0065711, IMG submission 59098) | Hoatzin crop microbial communities from Cojedes, Venezuela - Epithelial fraction 12 v2 (version 2) | ecosystem: Host-associated > Birds > Digestive system > Esophagus > Crop | place...
CTCTGGAGATATTCAAGACCCGCCTGGACAAGGTCCTGTGCAGCCTGCTGTAGGTGGCCCTGCTTTGGCAGGGGGGTTGGACTAGATGACGCATAGAGGTCCCTTCCAGTCCCTACCATTCTGTGATTCTGTGATTCTGTAATTTTTAAAGCTCATGCTGTCCTTTTTGTTTAGGTCAATACAGCTTTTCTGTAGCTGAAAGACAATGATCATTAGCACTGTTCCTCGTTCAAGGTTTCAACTTCTCCTTGTACCAAAGTACAAAGACATTTTTGGAATTGCTTTCTATTTGGGTAAGGGGATGTTGTTGCATTGCTTCAAACTTTTTCCCTCTGCTTCACTTCTGAGCAAAAATGAATTTTAAAAAAAAAAAGTGCAGCCTCTACTGTACGGTTACTTTTTGCCTCTCTGTTTAGACTGCCAATTAGTTTGATGGCTCCCGGACTGAGAAGCAGATAGTCGCAACGACTTGACTGTACCCATCCCCAGCATAAGACAGAGCTGTTGAGGATGGAAGACTGAAAGAATTATGTGCCTTGTCTAGCCTAGGCTATTATAAAACCTAGTAAAAATGAAAGCTCATTGTGCTGCCTGCACGGTGGATTCCATACCTATTCAGAACCTAGCAAAAGCCAGCAACAGAAACATGAATCACGCTGAAATGGTCTCGCAGCAGAAGTGGTGGTGATTTAGGCAATCTTAATGCTATATTAGAAAACAGGCTGCAGAATCCTGAAAGATTAGACTGTAATTGCCGTGTTTTTATAACTGAAACCTAACTGAAGACAGACTACAAAGCTTCATGTGTGTTTACTTTCAAAACAGTGGTTTAATAACCTGATTTTCATTTTCTAAATGGGTTCCATGCCACTCTTCCTTCCTCTGTGACTACTCAGTAAACAATACAAAAACAAGTAACAGAACAGTATTGACCAACATTGCTCTTATTATTTTAGTTACCTGTTTAACAAGAGTGTTGCCCACTTTGCGAGGTAGTCCTGCAATGTATACCTTAGTTTCCAAGAAACCTTGTGATTGTTTAAAAAGAGTTCCTGGGCTGTTGATACTCATCACAGCTTCTTTGGCTATTTTTACACTGATGCTGTGCTCTAGTTCTTCAACTGATATCTAGAATTAAATACAAATAATTATATATATACGCACACAAACATGTAGAATATTTTAAATACTCATTATTGTATGAAGCAATACTAATGTTTCTCTGAGCTTCTAACTTGTAAAATAGTTTTAATGCAGTGAACATTTACAGCATATTTAAACTTGAATCATGACAACTGTCCATGTCCATGAACACCCACAGGAGGATGATCTTCCACTGCTACCCCTGCGAAAACCCATCCAGCTGATTAGTTTGCTTTATGCGCTACAGAGTTTTCAAGAAGCTGATTTCTACAATTGCTCTAAATCTAATCCACATTTGACATACAGTTCTCCATGCCACTGCAACCTGCTGCAGAGGATTGAATCTTCAGATGGGATGTAGTCAAAAGAGGTTCAAAGCTTGCTCCCACTATTATTAGGCATCAAAGCAGAATCTTAATCTCAAGGAAGTTGTTTTGAACTGAAACAGGAGGTCTATGCAGAATCCTAGCTTCTCCTGCCCCCCTTTAAAACCAACCAACCAAAACTTAACTGATGTTAATAACTTGCTGTGATTTATAGATGATGTGAGCCAGGCCTTTCATCTTACGTATGCAAGCTTGAAGAACAAGCTGGGTTTCTGGTATAGAAAATGTAAAACTTGCTCTCTAGACAAAGTATCTAATAACTATGCAATTGACCATGCAACCACACTTTTTAATGTTCTGCTGCTTTCTTTTTCACAAGTACTAAGAATAATTCCTATGTTGTCAGCTAGTGGTAATTACCTCCTTCTCCATTGTAAATAACTGCCACAGTTTCCCAGATGTAAGGCATTCTTGCGTGTTTCTTCGTTGATTTTTAAATCTGGGATTTGAGGGCATCATTTTAAGCCTTTTTAGCAGTTGCTTAGTTTCTCCCTATTTTACTTATCAAGACAGAATGTTCGCGTAGTGGGTTAAAGGAAGGAAAGGGGAGAGGAAAACCCAGCTTACTATATGCCATAGTCCATCATTAATAGCTTTGCCTCCACTGGTGACTTTTGTTCCAAATTCATTCTTGAATTGAATTTCAATCTTCCCATCACGAAGAGCAAGCAAGATCCATGCCGTGTTGTCAAGGGATTCTGCATACAGTATAACTCCCTCTGCATCATATGTCCGGAAATCAAATTCTGCTGTAAATCTGAGTTGTGAAGAAGGAATCTTAATAAGAAGACAGGAAACATGAAATACTGTATAGCCTAGGACAACTCATTAATAGGGTAAAAAATAAAAAAAAATGTTCATAGATATTAACCTTTTGGTAACTGTCTCTGAGCAGTTGTGATATTTGTACACAATTAGTCAAACGCAGAATCTAATGTAAGTCTTGTTCGTGTGAATTCAGGAAGAAGTTTTGAGATTAACACCCTGAGCTGGGATTTGAAAAAGCCTTGGTTCAGTTCCCAAATCTGCTATGAGCTTTACATGTGAAGGATATCACTCCCCTGTGAGTAAGAAGATAGATGTAATATTCCTATTGCATTTTGTGGAGATGCAATGCAGAAAAAATACATGATCTATGATGTGCTTCAGCACAACAGGGCTGCCAAGTGTTGTCCTACAAAAATTATAACCTAGCAATTTTATTTGGTTACTGCTGCCTTTTATATGTCATTCTCTAATTTGAGGATTTGTTGTCTGGATCTTGGCAGTTGGTTGAACGTCTACATGTAGCAAAGTTATGGTTTACATTATAATACCTGTGCAGTGGAAGACAGAGAGTGCAAGTATAGCGAAAGCCAATCTTTGTCTCCTAGAACGTTTAGACTAGATAAAACAGATTAAGGATGAAAGGAGAAAACAAAGCGCTTGGAAGTTAGGATTTGCCGAAGACAACAAAAGAAACAAGTAAGGGAGCTGTAATTAAGAACTTGGGTTGCTTTCACTCTCAGTCTTGTTCTTTGTCCACTAGATGTCATTGTTGCTCATGCAGACCCACAGAGATATTATTCTGTATTTACACAGGGACTATTAAGATGGCTTCAAACATTTGCCATCATAGAAAGGTCTTCCAGGAAAGCATTCATGCCTGGTCAACTTGGAATAGGGGCAGAGGAAAAAGCTTTCAATATTTATGTCCTTCTGTAAGGTTCTGAGGCTCTGGGGATCACCAGCTCAACAGCTGGTGCTGCTGTTACTTTCAAATTGTTTGGTCAGTAAGTCAAGGAATGCTGCAATTTCAGCTGCCGCAGTGAAGAAATCCAAGAGTAATAAAGAGGTCGCTACCATCAGCAATTGTTCTGACAGCTGTAAAGGAAATCACACAGACAGCGCTCTAGACACGGTACTGTGCTCTATCTGTGTCCTTGGAACACCCTGTGAAAGGAAGCACAGTGGTGGCGGGGAAGCGTTGGCCTGGTTTTGCTTCTCAGCAGTATGTCTGTAGCATGTCACAGCTGCTACCCAGAGAAGAATTAGCAGCAATATCCAAATGAAAGCCATTCCCATATATAACTGGAAGCTGTACAGTAATTATTTTCCTGTAACATCTGAATTTTATGTTGAGAATTCTAAATGCCTTCCTGTATCTGTATCACTGCCTCTCACCTTCCTCAGCTCTTTCCTTCAGGGAAAGATTAAGCCTCTGCCATGAGGAAGCACCAATCTTTTTGCTCTCTTGTCCACAAACCAACAGGACCTACTGCCTATTAAACTTGCTGCCCTCAATCCTCTTCCTTTTTTGCCCATTCAAGTCTGGATCTCTTTGAACTGTTTCTCCAGTCCGCACACCTCTCGCTGCAACAGCACTGGTAACCAGGACTGTAATAGCTGGAAGACTTCAACTCTGTTATTCAGAGATGTGATCACATCGGAATGCCAACAGTGCACGTCTTGCTCTAGCTGTGTACTGTTTCCAGGCCGGCACACAGCTGCTGCTGCCTCCTACCTGCTCCTGGGGTATCTGGAAGAAACGTACTGATGTTTTAGTTTTGCCATGTAAGACAACTGATGTCTGTGCTGGTGAGGTGGCTCAAGGACATGGTACAACCAATAAGAGATGCTGCAAACTGACTCCAGACACATTACTCTTGCCTGCCTGCTTTCAGATGACTCTAGCTTCCTCTAAGTGCTAGTGTATGTAGGAACCTGAGTTAATTCATTCTCCATATGAAGGTATCTTAATCACTGGGGAGACGGTGATATAATTTATGCATGCACTCCTTCTAGACCATCAGAAAATTAATGGAAACAAATGTCCATAATTTCAATGCATACTTTATCAATAGCAAATGCTTACCTCGTGACATTTGGTAATTTAAACTTTAAATAAAGAACAGGTATTCCTATAAATTGCTCTGCCAGGTAAAGCAGTTCATAATTCTTTTCAAGGTTCAGTGGGATACACGCAGTAACAGACTAAAAATGGTAGAGAATAAAAAAAGCTGTTAATGCATTGTGATACTTCATGAAGCAACTCCTGCTGTTTGCTGTTAGCCTGTTTTGTTTTTTTTTTTTAAAAGCAATGGCTTACCTCTCTCTTTTCTTTTTTTCGTTTTTTTAAACTTGAATACCTATGTACAAATGAAGGGGGGTGTTTTTCTCTTTGCTTGAAATGTCCATATATTTAAGCTGCTGGAGGATAATTCACCAGGGACCTGTGACACCCACCTACTAGGGTCCTGCCAGGCTCCATTATTAAAGTTGTCTGGAATCTAAACCTGATCAGGTGTTAGAAGTGAATGGGGCCAGAGCTCTGTCTTGAGAAGATTTAATAAAAAATTAAAAACTAAAAAAAACCACGTTTTATTTTCTTTATCAGTATTGATGTACAACTACTCACAGCTGATTTCTAATACTACTAGAATCATTCACCTGGAACAAAAAGTAACAATCTACAACTGGTTTAAGTAACAGATTAACAGAAAATATTTCTGTCTGGCTGTTCCTTGAATGTATTTGTCCTGTTTGAGCTCTGGAAAGGAATGTTGATGAAATCAACACAATTCCTGCTGGAATAGCACTGAATTAATACTCTGAATTGTTAGTGGGAATATGAAGCTTTTAAGACAATATTCTCAGGAAAACTATAAAAGAAGCTCTAAATATTTGTGGCAACAGAAAGGCCTACAATATTATGTAAAACTGGGATTAATCCTAATGCTGTAGCCAAAGTCAATATGAGTAGTCAGAGTCAGGCAACTGCAGCTGCAATGAAAGGGGGAAAATGGTGCTTATTCTTTCAGGTATTCATCTATCTGAAGTTTTAAACAAAGACATTTATACGCAGGAATAACATCTATTTTATGTATAGTGCAAGTTTAAACTAGTAAAACATTCAGTAAACAAATGCCAGGTATCCATTCTAAGGCACTGTTGACTTGTCTTCTGAAACTGTGATATTATAATAGTAATATCTACAGTTATGTTTTAAAAGTAAAGCACTCTGATTTCCTTTAGGTACAGGTAACTAGGTTCCACATGTGGGGAGAGGTGGGAAGACTCTTCCAGAATGTGGTTTAAAGCACCTGTCTCATCAACTAGCAGGAGTCTAAAAGTCTCTTTGATGTAAAGTTATTCCTCAAAACACCCTTTGAATATCTTCTACATGATCGTAGTACAGTATCCTACAGAAGACAACGATCAAGAATAGGTGTGAAGGGGCTTTTCTGTTCTCAAGAGACATTGTATTTTGGTAAAATTTAACAATGTATTCACGATGTAGACGTTTCATTAAATGTATAGGTGTTCATCCTGAATTGTGTGGCTACTTCACTTCGTCTGCTAGTGTCACTTGTCTTTGGCCTGCATGTATTTTCAGCTGATTAAACTATTTGTTTTCCAATTAAAAGGCCTGAAACTAAGTTCCAGACAGAGACTTCATCACTTTTTGAACAACAGTATTGAAAATAACATGTAATGAGGCCAGAAGATGCTGTTTCTATTTCTTAAATAAGCAAAATGACATATGACTGCAAGTGTTGTTCAGATATTAAATTTCACAAAGTACAAACAAGATCTAATACATACATGCTGGAACTTGCATCAGACCTTGTTCATACAGTTTAAGCCTGATTTTGTTTTACCATGTTAGAGGTGGTTTTTTTTCTTGGCAGTTATCTGAGCTCACCTCGCATAACAAGTCCCAGCCTGCCTGAACCTTTCAAAGTATACAGAGAACCATTCACAAGAAAATCTTTGCACTGGGATTCTTCAGTTTCAAACTCCCTGCTATCAAAAAATGTAAATTTTCAACCGGAGCAAGAACAGCTGATTTTTGGCTATGAGATATTCTTCAACTGGCAAGTATTACTAAGTGCTTTTTCTTAAGTTATGGCAGATGAGAACTGTGGAAGACAAACCAGCTTTTTCAACCCAAACTGCTAAAGCACAGAGTAATTCTGAAAGAGCAAATGAAAACTTCTGTGCAGTCTAAGGAAAACCTGGGAACATATGGACAAATGGTGTATTCTGGCTTTTGAGTAAGTTGAACAGGAATTATTTGTGTGGTAGGAGAAAGCTGGGGCATATTTTGGAAGAAGCAGGGAATAAAGATGTCTGGCTATGGCAAGCTTCTCTTGACAGGATTCCTGTAAATGAGCATGCATGAACTGAATGGCATCCAAATCCCTACCAGGTCTGCTGTGTGAGCCAAACCGCAGCTCAGAGTCCCCGGCACTTTCTCAGCAATTTTAGAATCTGTTCTCAAATAGCTTCCTGTTTTCATTAATCTAAGTTATCCTGTCATCAAGAAATACCCAACTTTGTGATTTTTCACGTGGAATTTTACATAGTGCAGTTTTACCTCACAGTTCTTCATGTCCTTAGAGAGCTTAAACCCCTTCTTGCCATCGCAATAGCAGCTGTAACTTCCTGGAGAGTTTACGCAGAGTTGAGCACAAACATTTTCAGCACATTCATCAATATCTAGGAGAAATGGAAGCATACAGAAAGATTTATTCAGACTATTCGTGGCACAGGCTGAAAACTAATGAAATAATGGACAAGATGGGTTCTCTGGCATAACATGAATCCAACAGGTGACTGCTGCTCAGCTAAACTAATGCTAATGGATGACTCCTATGCAAAATTTACAATCCAGAATTACCTGCTGGGTGTGTAAGACTAGTATGATAGAGGCCTTGTGTGCAGAGCTGGGGAAAATTTGATCTGATTTGTAATGCAGTAACAAGCTGAGCTGTAAGGTGGCTGAATTACTGAAAGAGATCTCAATAAATCACTACCTTTTATGGCAGAAACGCCATTCTGGGTGAGATCCCTTCCCTATAGATATCATGACAGCTTAAAAGTATTAAGAGTATATATGGCAAGTATGTGGAGAAAGGACATACTTGTTTCACACAAAACCAAAATAATCTCAGGACAAAATACCTTTTAAAATAATCTCATAAATAATTAAGTTTCAGACAGCATCTATTTGAATAGACTGTCTTGGTTTCAGCTGGGATAGAGTTAATTTTCTTTCTGGTAGCTGGTGTAGCGCTGTGTTTTGGATTTGGGATGAAAATAATGTTGATAACATACTCATGTTTTTAGTTGTTGCTAGGCAGTCAGTCGAGGACTTTTCAGTTTTTCTTACTGCCAGATGCACGGGAAGCTGGGATGGGACATAGCCGGGACAGCTGACCCAAACTGGCCAAAGGGATATTGCATACCATATGACGTCATGCTCAGCATATAAAGGTGGAGGGAAGAAGAAGAAAGGGGGGGGACATTTGGAGTGACGGGGTTTGTCTTCCCAAGTAACCATTACGCATGATGGAGCCTTGCTGTCCTAGGGATGGCTGAACACCTGCTTGCCAATGGGAAGCAGTGAATGAATTCCTTGTTTTGCTTTGCTTGCATGTGCGGCTTTTGCTTTACCTGTTAAACTGCCTTGATCTCAGCCTACGAGTTTTCTCACTTTTACCCTTCTGATTCGCTCCACCATTCCACTGGGGGAGAGTGAGCGAGCGGCTGTCTCGGGCTTAGTTGCCGGTTGGTGTTAAACCATAATGAGATGAATCTGATTTCAGCTGTGAATAAGCTAAACCAACTAAAGGAACTTCATTTTCTATCTATTAGGCTGTACATGATATATAATTTAGAAATGAGAGGCTGTATAAAAGGCTAATGTAACTGTTGTATTTCTAATATAGAAAGAAACAAAATCTCTCCTGGATAAGAGACTCTAATGAGGGTGATTTTGGGCCTCAGATGAAAGAAACTGCAATACTTGCTTTAAAACAAATGGGCCTTCTGGTGGGAATAAACAATTTTGTACTAAAGCATTTCAAAAATCTCATTTATACCATGCTAGGTTTTTTTTTAGATCAAAATACTTTTTTTCTGTTGCTTGGGGGAGGAGAGCAGAAAAGAGAGGAAAAAAAAAAACAACAAAACCCAAACCTTACTGGAGGAATGTTGTAGTTACTTTGTAGGGACCATTCATAATCTCCTTCCAAAACAGGATACTATGTTTACCAGTTTGTGGATGCTATTCTGATTTCTACCTCTGCTGCAGTTTATGATCATGGGCAAGTTGCTTTACTGCCAAGTGCTAGCAGTTTCTACGTTATTTAAATGGCCAACAACTCATGAATAAGTTGAGAAAATTGGTCTCGTGTTTGGCTGAAGTGTTCCCTATTATTAAAATGTCTCCTCTTCCTCTCCTTTGCTGTTAGTCATCAGTGCAAGGGTCTGTGCTCAGTTACACTCCCTTGTATGTGATCTTACCAGAAGAAAAAGCTGTACGGTTCTGTACTGGAGCTAATACAACCAGAACTAAAGTTCTGCTCAAGATCCAGCCACATGCTGTCAGTTTTCCTGACGACATGGCAATCTGATGTGTGGCTGTAAAAGCTACAGGATTCAACAGTCTTCTGCTGTTGTTTGCGTATTTTCTACCTCCTTCCACTCATCTCCCATTCTACCCTCTGATCTTCAGAAGCTGGATGGCTCTTTATATAGGCTGTTCTATTTGATACCAACTTTCACGTTCGCTCTTTGCATGAACTACTGAGGACTCTTCCAAGTCACTTCTGTTAGCTCCAGAATGATTGCTTACCTCTGCTCTGTCAAGCTGAGAACCATCTCCTGCTGTGTAGCAGGCTGATGGAGTACAACAGTGAAGTTTTCATCATCCTCTGAAATACAGACATACTATGTGTGTTTGATTAACTAGTTCAGTCCCTTCTTTCAGAGAAATTGCCCTTTCAGAGAAGGAAGAAGAATATGGGGAACTTAGGTCATTCTTTAAAATATGGGTTCAGCTTGGTTTGCCTCCTTGATACTGACTGCAAGACCCCCTGTCTCACAATAAGCAGACTTACTCATTCCCACTACCCCTTTTGTGGCAAGGTGTTTGCAGTTGCAAAGGTGGCGGGAAGAAGATAATCAAACTCTGTATCTAAAATTGTATGTCTTCCATGAAACAAAGGCTGGACTGTACAGATATCTTCCACTGACATTGTATCCCAAAAGGTGGGGACGAAGAACTGTAGAAACATTCTCCTAGGAATGGGTGAGGGAAAAAAAAAACAAATGCTCTTCTATTCCACTCTAATTCTATCTGTTATCATAGAGATACTTGTACATAAATGTATGTAAAACTGATTTTTCTAGTAGGAGTAATTGAATTTGGCCACCTACATGCAATATGACAATGAAAAGCTAATGTCATTTAGTACTTCTGTAAGGTTACATTCCTGTCTGTCTGCACAATCCTGTCCTTAGACAGGATTTGGTGACTCATTTAATGTGGTTACAACAAGGTCTGGAAGCTTAGCCGTATAATCCTCCTTCTAGGAGGTAAGACTTTACTCGTTTTAATGTCCTCATCTTGCAGCCGTCTGCAATCCATGTTTCAGAAGAAAAACAATACTTAAATTCAATTTGATGCAAGCCATGTATCTGCAGAAAGTACTAAGAGGAGTGAGAATTAGATTAATTACTGTGAAGTTTTTCTCGCTTCATTGCACGCAGGCACACAAAATTGTCAGTAACGTTTTAATCTCACAGTAACTGGACAAAGAGCAGACATCTGAATATGTAATCATTACCACTGTGCAAAGCTGTATCACTAGAAAGCTGCATGAAGAGCCACAGAGCAAAAGAGTCACAGCCAGCAAGAAGCTACTTTTGTGTCCTTTTGGGCAATCACTTAAAGGCAGCGTTTAAAATAAAAATCAGTCACTGCTGTATTTTTCTTAAACAGGCAATGTAGAACATTTTACTTCATAGTAAAACCGTAAGAGCTTATATATCTCTTCTACAACTGAAATTTAATTTCTGATGTGTGTACTAAACAGAAACTTTAACAAGTAGAGAGAAATAAAATACATTCTAGGACAATTATGCAGGTATTTTCAATACTTGAAAAAGTTATTTTATAATAGTCTGTGTATGAATGGCTTCTTGCTGCTTTACTGATAGCTATCCATACTTTTCAACTTTGCTATAATTGTTATAGAACTTCATCCTGAAATTCTTTGTTACAGATTTTCATTTCAGAAAAGAATACTCCTGAGGAAAGCTTCTTTTGGTGCAGCTCCTTCTCTCATAGCTCCTTTTCTGGATATTTAGGAACATTTTTCATTTAAATGTGGGGTCTTCATACAAAATCTTTTATGCAGCTGTCATATTTGTCATTTCCAGCCTAGAATGGAGATCAGTTCACTCTAACACTTATTTTCTAGGATAACTACATACCCGAGGAAAGATTAGACACTTGAATGCTATTTTAAATGGAATTCAATGACCCTAGTGAAAAGCTCTTTCCAACATCTGAGATCTAAGGACATATAAAGGACAAAGACTGAGCCCCTGACCAAATAAGCACCTAAACAGCCTATCAGATGGATAAACACAAGCTTTTTAGGTTTTTGGACAACTTGATTAAGCATGGTTTTAATTTCTGACAATTGTCTATTTATAAATCTTCCCAACTGTCTTGCCCAGTTTGGAATTGCCAAATAAGTACTTTTAATTGCTTTGCTATAACTTGTCTTGGGTTAGGGGCATATATTAAACTGACTGCCATCAAATATTCCACCCCTGTAACTGTAATGATGCTTATAAACAAGGTACAAGACACTCTAGTAATGTCTGGATCCTCAATACATTGCTCCAAGTTATCTGAAAAAAACATGCTAGCTGGTTTGAGAGCTTGGACAGAAAGTCCTCTCTACAGTGGGACAGGAGAGCTCCCATGAACTGAGAAAGTTATATGGCATACAGCAGGACACAGGAGTATACTGTAAAACCCTCTTAATGGCTGGGAGCAAGTCATTGCAACTGTATAGACTACATGTAATATAGCCTGACTGAACCTCTGAAAGAACAAATAGTTGACTTATATTGTAATAAATAATATGAAGATTAATAAATACACCACTAGGTGACATGCTGGAGGGAATATAAAAAGGGAAAATAAGGGAAGATAAAAGAAAGGGAAAGTGGGGGCAGAGTGGGTAAAGACCTACCTTCACAGTTCTTCGAAGTTGAATTATACGTGTAGCCTTCTGCACATTCACATTCATATTTCCCCAGGGTGTTTTTACAGATGGCTGTCCCACAGATGTTTGGATGTAATACACATTCATTTATATCTAGAAATACGAAGAAGTTGTTATTAAAAACAAGTTGCGCTCTCGCATACCCTTTATTCCTAACCCAATCCAAAACTGTGCAGACTGAGGGAAGCTGGCAAACTGTCTCTTTCTTGCTAGATTTACCATGCTTTCATAGCAGAGTACAGCTATAGCCATACAGATTTCCACAGGTCTCTAAGAGGCACTCCTGCATGCCCTCAGTGAAAAACGAATTGTCTGCCTGCCTACCTTTCTCATTCTCTCATGTGTTCTGCGGCTAACAGGAAAAGGGACACGTGGCTAGGGAGACAACAAGAGAAACAGTCTGCATATTTTGTATAACCTAAACCAGACTGCATAATAAAATCCTATCTTAGAAAAAGACATCCAGAAAGACACGATAATCCTATCAGAGTTTCTTACACGCTATGATCGATTCATGTCACAATCATCTTTTAATTGGCTATGCTGACAGGTGTTCAAGTCCCTCACTGTCTCCCTATCCCTCAAACCATTTTAGTGTCTATGTTCTGTGTTGTTTCCAATTTTTCAATGTCATTTTCAAAATGCAGATGTGACAACTGGATGCAGTTGTCACATCTGCATATCAATCTTACTAAATGTCTTGTGGACAGGAAAATATCAGATCCCTGGCAGTACTTCAGTTCTGACTTGTATGTGCAGGGATCATTCTAGTTTTCTCTGTGGTTTTGTAGTAGTTGTGGAAATGGTGTGGCACACGGAGAACAGATTCTGCCATCGGCTTGTTAGGACTCCCAGAACATTTTTTCAAGTCAAAGCTGTCCTGAACTCAGCCTACTTTTCTACAGTTACTGTGTGTACTCCAGATTCCTAGGCGTATAATTTTGTGGTTAGATGTAATGAAACACTTAAATGCTGTTTATCAAATGACCAAACTAGTACCCTGGGTACTAAGGTATATTAGTGTATTTTTATCTTTGATTATTTTTTTAACCAACTTTTCCAGTGTCTTTCCAAGAATTACAGAGATTCTAACCAACTTGCTTGCTTGCCTTTTTTGGCAAAACAGCAATCTTCTGTTCTTCTGGAATTTCTTTGGAAATTATTCATTCACAAAAAATATATAGATTAAAGGAAGAAGTGACAGCAGGAGATGGCCCTCAAGTCTGGCCTCTTAAATTATTTTACATCATCTAAAAGTGTTGGCATAGTTCAGCAATAAAATATGATATTAAAATGCAAAGAGGTTGTATTTTTTTCTAACTATGCAGTAAGAATTGCTAATTATGTTGATATGTAGTCCTTATCTGGAATGGAATGAAGCATGTAGGTCATGGCCAATAATAACAGACACAAGCATGTATAGAAAAAACTTGTGCTGGGTGAATAAAAGACAAATCTTTCTCTCCATTAAGAGTATTTTTAGACTCATTAATAGTTTCATCTCCAATGAACTTCAAACTCCCAAAAGAGCGGCATCACTAATTAGGAGTGATTCTGCCTAAACCAGTGTTTACCAGACAGGATTTCCATGGTAACAATGTTAGCTGGTCGCACCACTCTAGATACTTGTTTCAGCATGCTTAAAGGGCGTGTGAAACTGGTTAATGACCAAAACAAGCTTTACACAGCTCTAGCAATGAAGCAGGATCTAATCTATAGCCTTTCTCTTTTTTCTTCTTCCTTTTCTTTTTTTTTGTTTTTCCTCAATTGCTTTCAACCCACCTCAGTTCCTTGGTCTGGTTCACTATATGGTTGCTTAAATTCTTGCAGTGGTGTAAAGCTGCAGGTGGAAACAGCAGCCACGTTGAAGCAGGACTGCATCTTTCAGAGGCAATGCAAGCTTCTGCTGACTTAGAGCATTTATGGAACTACTGGACTAAATTCTTTCACTAGACAGCAGGCAATGTACTGTCACGTAATGTTCTCCTTAAGTCTCACTTCCTACCTCCGCAATCCCGTTTATTTGAATGCATGAAGTAGCCATCTTCACATAAACAACGGTAGCTTCCAGGTAAATTAGAACAGCGTTGGCTACAACCTCCATTTAAGTCTTCACATTCATTTATATCTAGAAGGAAAACAAAACAAAAATCTCTGCTCAGGGAAAGGCATTCGTTGACCAACTGTGTGAGTATACTTAAAGATCTGATACTATTCAGTAATCGTAGAACTATAATTGTGTTCCTGAAAACTAACACCATAATGAGATTAGAGACTATACCTTGTTCGCATTTCTCTCCTTGCCATCCTGGTTTACAGACACATGTGTATTTGGCTTGCCCATCTATGCAATCCTTATATCCATCTTTATGGCATGGCAGAGGGCTACACTGGTTTGAAATTTCTGTGGGATGGAAATATTGGAAATACTTGTTATTCGGAGTTATTTTTCCTCAAGGATCAGTTTAGTCTTTATTCTTCTCTTCCCACAGGTACCTTTCACCTTTAATGAAACAGAAAGGGCTTGATGCATACCATCACATACCCTATAACCATCTTGCTGCTGATTCTGTCAGCAAGAATTTGCAAGTGACTGAGAAAAAAAACAAAGCCACCAGTATTTTTTCTTTGTCAGAAAGAGAACAGCTAGAAAACAAATGACTCACTAAGCCATGTTAATCCCTGCAAGATGTGACTAAACACAGACTTGATACTATTTTCATTACAAGCACGTATTTCACTTTTTAAAGAACAGTGCTCTGCTCCATCATATTACCACAAATTTCATTAGAAATACCAAAGTTTCAAGAATACCAAGACTTCAAGATTACAGAGATCAGTTTCTCTGTTCAAAGAGGGTCACATTTACAGAGAAACTAACACCTCAGGTTGCCTTGGCTGTCCAGGTCCTGTAGGTAGACTGGATGCATTAGTGTCTAATACTGTCATACTGTAGCTTTTACAAATATTTAATTCAATGACAAATAAATTTGCATTGTGAAGAGCGACTGAAGACACTTTATACATGCTGGCAAGACCTCAGAAAACAAGGCTCAAAATAGATAGACTGGGGCAGAGAACACAAATTCACTACCTTTTTTGCTCTAACCAAAATACATAAAGTTCTTTTAAATTCTCCCACCATTTTCATAATTTTATATCAGCATACCACATAAGGCATCATTCTATTTGCGTCTTGTGAATATGCTGGTAGCTTTATGGATTATTTTTCTGCAGGCCTTCAAACACTAAAAAGTTACATTTTTCTACTTTAACATTCTTGCAAAGCTCTGGAGTGTAATTCTGATGCATGGTGGGTTTTTTTTTTTTTTAAAAAAAAAAAGTAGCGTCCTAAAAGAACAGATAGCAGAATGAAAAGCAGAAAGGATTTTGTGATGTACAGATTCCAAAAGGTGGAATGAAAGGCAACGTTCCTGCAGACCAAAACTTGCTATGATTCTGTACCTAAGGCCTCAGCGGATTTCTTAACCGTTTCTTATTTCACTCAAAAGAACTAAAGAACTGAGCCCCATTAAAAGTTTAGCCTTCTGTGACTAAGAAAGCTTAGCAAAATCTGTGTTAGTATATTTGTCAATTAAATCTACTTCTAATTAAATTCTTCTTCAAGTAAATCCAAAAGCCCAAAGGCCAGCCAAGCTCCAAAACTACAGAGCACCTCTAGAACAGGTGCTGCATGTCATGTAATATTTATATTGCAGATCAAAGGACTCCAGTTGCAGATGAAGACTGACAGAAGAAATTGCACAGATGAAATAGAAGGAATGGGGTTTACGTATGGATCCTTCACAGCAATTTCCAAATCTAACTTCGAGAACTCTCTACCTTTTTTTTCTGTTTTTTGATAATTTACTGCTTTTGTAGGTCCAGGAACAAGTGTGGTATAAGCTTGGTACGAGCAAGGTATTTCATAAAAGATGTACGTGGAGTTACCCTCAGAGTGTGCAACTGGGGAACAAACGACTAAATGTTTCTGAGCAAAAGGCAGTGATGACTTGTGAGCGTCTGAACTGAGAAAAGATGGATTGGGTTGGCAGTGTGAAACACGAGTATATGGAACAAGGTGAATTAAGGATATAAATGGCAAGAAAATTGAGGAAACCAATGAATGAAAAACAGGAGAACTGGTGACATACACTAGAGGAAGAAGAAAAGACAGGATCGATAGGCATGGATGGACACAGAGGTTATGTCCACAGATAAGTAAGATGCCACTGCAGGAACAGTAACGTAGCAGCCATTTGTTCCGAAAGCTGGCTTGGTGTTCTTTTCCCAATTCAGGGTGCCTCTGACCTACTACACAGCAATGCTTTTTGATAAACACTTTTGACGGCAACTAAATGTCAGAAGATATAGTCAGCCTGCAACAGAAAGGGTGGCAAGAAATGTGTTGTGGTACCTGCATCCTCTGCCACTCAGAGCTCTGGTATCTATGAGGTATGTCATGATGAGCTGGATAGGTGTAAATGCAGGGATTTTTAAGTGTTTATCTTCAAAAGTAATTAAGTATGTAGATTTATGGGATATAGATGTTTAGAGACTTAAAGATGCAGCTTAGATACCTGCTTGGATTAGAAAAGTAAGAAAAAGGGTCTTCTATTCCTGTGAAATTTTTCCTTCTCCTTCCTAGATGGGGATTAGAAAGTCAATATATTCACATATTTTAGTAACTGTTTATCCAGAAATGCGTGTCCTTAAATATGTGTTCATTTGTGTTCTGAAATAAGTCTTTTGCACAAATATGAAAACAATGACATTATTTATCGATTCTGTTTGCATTGTTATTTTTAATTCCTTTATTTTTTTTCAGCTTGATATTGAAACTAGCTACTGTATTATTATAAACTAATTCTTATAATTAATTAATTATTTCTCATTAGGAAAATTGGAGTTTTCATTTTGACAATATCAAAACAATTTGCATCAATAAGTTCAGAAAGACAAAACTTAAAACAAAATCTGCTGATATCAGTATCACAAAATCTTTGTCTTGATGAAAACACATTTTAAAAAAATGTGACATAGTTTTAATGGGAATTTTAAATTCCACTTTCTCAGCAGTAGCTCTTTTTCAGATACACTCATAAATTTCGCTGAATATTTAAGCCTTAGAAACACTTGAAAATTTTATGCATACTCTCTTTACTTCTCCTTTATCATGGTGACTGACCAATACTAACAGTTTATTTAATTTGATTTTATAATGTGAATCCAAATGGAGAAAAACAGTGACCATCAAGTAAACTACTATTTCTCACTGAGTAGTGCAGAAACACTGCACGTTCACACAACTCCACCAAATCCTTTCCTCCCAGGACCTCTAATGAGCGAGAAAGAGTGATATGAATGGGAGAACCTTTTAGTTTGTGACAGCAGTCACGTTGGCCAAGTGATCTGGAAAATATGTTCATCCATGACCATGTGCAGTGTAATTACTAAGGATTTTTTTGCCATCCGTTGCTTTCAATGGTAAAAACAGCGTCAGGTGTTTTAGGACAAGTATCCCTATTCAAACCAATTCAAAGCTTCTTTGATGTAACCCAGCTGTAAAGGTTTAAGAGACACGTTGCAGTTGTGACAAGCAGGAAATACGGTATGCTTCCTGTGAATTTACTAGAAAAAACACAATTCACACTGGACTTACAAAATATTTAAGCAACGTCACAAGTTTCATGCTTTGTGATCTTCTTGTGTCTGGAGTCAACGGCTATGTCTTCCAGCTAACACTTGAATTTTTCAGCTGGTAATGTTACCCACTTCATGAAGGGCTACAGTGTAACTATGGGCCAGAGTGGCACAAAGGAGAATTAACCAGATGTTCTCTTCCTTTATCTGACAGAACAGAACATGCTAGATGTAAAGAGTCAGGCATAACTATTAAAGACATGGTAGAGTACAAAGGACACACTAGGGAACGTTGGTGAGTTGGTGTAGGACATGCTTCTATGTTTCTGGAATAATTCTGCCTTCCATTTTGCAGTTAATTATGTTTCTTTTCCAGCATGCTTTATAAACAGTCACTTGCATTGCTTGCTCTGAAAATGCTCTGTCTCATCTAATATTTTTTGTCAATTTCTGTTCCAGATTATTGAGTTTGCCTGAGTTAAATAGAGATTTCTCTCTATTTTTTGCCTATGTGAACTGCTTTTGAGACATGTACGTGTGTGTTCTTAGATCTGAGTGCATTAGGTGAAGTATTTAACAGCAGCACTTACCATTGACACAAGCCCTCAGGTCAGCTGGAGAATCTGGAGTAACTGCAGTAACCCTGAAAACCCCTGCTCGATAGGAGGCAAGGCAGCCTGCAAATGCAAACCAACACAACCTGCTTGTGATACAAACACTCATTTAGACTGAAATTACAACAGCTTATGCATGGAATCTTCAAAGAGCCTGTTCTCACAGCTTGAATTCAAAAACTTGTCTGGGCATATTAAGGACAGCTGATCACAGACCAACCTTCTGAATGCCTCTGCTAGGATCTAAGCACACAGAACAGCCTAGGAGCTACGATGCATTATAATCAGCACAGAAATCATTCAAGTGCTATGGGCAGAGTAACTACACTAGTATTATCCAAATAAGACCAATGAATGATATACTAGAGTTGTTCAGGTTTTTTGTACTTACTTAAATATTTGGGATAAAAATACTCCTGCAGAAAGAAAAGAAAAGAAAAATGAAGAGTAAGAAAAATTTAAGGTAGATAGAATTACAGCAAAATATATCACTGAATATGTTTTAAAATATTTTGGTATTATAACTATACAAGAAGCAAGAAAGAAAAAGTCACTTTAACTCATTGACTACAGACAAAGTTTTCTATATCACTACTGCTTAGGCTAAAACAGCAGATTATTTAATAAACACAAGACTCAGTGGAGAGATTAAGATACTGCACTGAACTGGACATTTTCAAAGTGAAGGCAATGAAAATGAATTGGGTGTCAAAATGACTTTGAAAATTGTCTCTTTAAATAGGAGGATCTTGCCTAATGCTATTATTGGATGCAGAGCAGCCTCCTTTATTTCCCTTTTTCACCCTAAAATAAACAAAAAAACCCCCCGAATAGGTTGAACATCTCATACGCAATTCATTCCAAATAAAGTGAAAAGTGTTACTAAAACAGAAATTGTTAAAAACAACTGATCATTGATTACTGAAACAATTTAATCTTAACAATCAGTATATCTGAATACATGCAATGTTATCAAAGACTGAAAATAAAATTGACATAGTTTGCAAAACAAGAATTCATTTTACCCACATATTTTGTAACAAGCCTTTTATAGTACAAAGCTGAACAAAATACACTTAATGCTAAGCAATGTGCAGCGGGAATGAACTGAGGAACAGAGTTCTCCCCACTAGGAAGAAAGCTCCTTCACTAAAAGGGCTGCACTGCCACGCATCCTCTGTGTAAAACTTTAATTGAAGCCAACAGTTTCCCCACATGGAACGCCTGCAGACAACTGTGGTCTAGAACTGGTGATCCGTACTGAAAATTAAAATGTCTACTATTTTCTTTGCTTACACAGTCTTCATTATTAATTGTGCAGGCTTTCTACACAAAAGAATTTCAAGCCAATTCTTGGTCTGCATGGTGGGGTTTCTTTGGCTTTGCAGTGTGACTTCTATGTACTTCTAGCTTTCCCTCTGCAAAGAACTACTATCTACCTCACAGATATTCATCAGATACTTACAGTTTCAGGATTATTTTCAAAGATTTCCCTGGCTTCTTCCTTATTGCATAATTCTTCAATGCACTCTCTTTCTAGATTTCCCTTCTTACTTTCTTCCATAAAAGAATTTGCTCGGCGTTTCCTCACCAGGAACTGAGAGGCATACTGCTGGGATAAAACTTTGTAGAAACAAAGGAGCTCTGTTGTTATTTATTTAATTTTTAACAGATGAAAAACACTCTAAGCACTGAACAAATATGAGAATCTCACACAAAAATATGAAAGAAATGCTTAGTCATGGTGCTGCTGTTTGCTATCATTTTGGAAAATGTGGGCAAGAACATCCCAAGATTCTGTTTTCTGTATGTGAGGGAGCTGTTTCTGACCCAAAAAAATCCAGAGTCACCAAAAAAAAAGGTTGTGCAATGCTATGCCCGAAGCATGATTTAAATGTCATATTCAGGACAAGACTTATTTTAGCTATGGATATTATAAAGTAAGATATGTGACCAATAGATGGAAAAATGTTGCAAAGCCTTTCAGTGATCTAGAAGTAAATATTCTGATCTTATTTAACGGATGTGAGACCAAAAATGTGCTCTATGAAATCAGGCTACTTGTTATATGTAATTAACATAAAATTTTATTTTTCGGAACTGTAAAGAACAAGATAAAGTAAAAGGTGAGAATGATAACCTGAGAAATGTCAAGGCAGACAACCTACAAATACATTCACATTTTACCAAGATAAAATACAATCCTAGCTAAATTTTGTATTTTGAATTCATCATGGTACATGTCATTACTTAATCTTCACGTATTTTGTTATTGCTATTTTATTGACTTGTGCACAAATTGTGAACAAATAAGTTAGGAAATTATATTAAAAATTAAAGATGTCTGGTTGCTCCAGTTTTCTTTGTAGAGCACACAACACTACAGGAACAGCAACCAAATTAGACTCCCTCGTTATTTTAGTTTTTGGACATACCTTCTGATTAAGAGAAAAATGGATGAGCATAACTGGAAAAAGTCCAGCTCATAGGGTTAAAGACCAAGGCTGACATATGTTAACTAGAGAACACCACACTTCTACATCTGCCCTTTTATCAGCCTTTACGCAGCTTAACCTCTCCGACCAGCACAACAGTGTGAGGGTCATGACACCTGCAGTGCAAACCAGATATGGTGTACATACATATCCATCACTGGTCTACGAAGAAGACCAAGCAGACATAGTCAATTTGATACTGTTTATGAGCATGTAATACCTCAAACACAGAGTGCCTTTAAGAGACATGCCAGCAGCCAAGTGTCAGAGAACAGCCTCCCAATGCCTGTGCACTGACAGGAAAGAAAAAACTTAGAAGGCTTATTAGAAAGAGCAGCCAATGAGGCCCAGAACTTGAAGCGAGAATAGCTTTAAGGTGACAGATGCAACTAAAACTACACCATCCTAAACATATTACTAAAGGTCTCTATCAGATGATGGGGAACACAACTGAAGCACTCCAAAGTGCTGCAACATTGGACAATGACCTGAAGGAAGCTTTCCGTTACAGCATCCTAAAGGTATTTGATGTGGGACAAAGACTAATCTTCCTGGCAAGGCAATAGGTAAGATTTCCTGAGCAGAAGGTGGGACCCTGCTACAGCATACCTCTGAAGTTTTGAAGCACACCTTTATCTTGGAGACCAACCAGCAAGGTGTTTAGAAATGCAAGGAGAAGTTAGCTTGTGCCCTTCCTTACCACTAAGTGTATGAGCAGGCAACAGCCTGGTATCCATTTCTTCTTATTTACATGTTGATCTACATGGTGGTCTTGCTGGAGAATGGAAGGAACTCTGTGAGGTGAAGACTGATCCTCAACAAAACTGCTTGGAGAAAGCAAAGCCTTCTCTCACTTTCTGGGCCCCCACTTCCAGAAATTCTTGGCACAAAATAAATGATTCAAGCCTGCTTTCCTCCTCTACTTTTTTCCACTTTCACAAATCTTAAGGTAGATCGTAAGTACATCTCAAGGGCTGTTGACAATGTATCTGAGGAGCTGGATTTGGATTCTCTGGTTGTTATGTATCTTTCATGCAGCAGTTAGGGGGAGCAATGAATTGGAAACTGCTGCAACCGTGGATCTCCTGGAACCTTCATCTCCATCCATGAGCCCACCACTAACATAGTCTGCTGGGAGACTGGCAAAAAGCACGGCAAGAGGACAGGACAAGAAGGGTCTCGCGAGAGCTCTTCTGAGCCCTAACTGCACTGAAAAGCAGAAAAACATGGTGATAGTTTATTTATAACTAACTGTTGCTAGCCATGTCATCTTAATTAATTTGGGTAAATGGCTGTATTTGTCATTACATAAAAGCAGACCATTAAGAAGGGTGCAGAAAGTCCATCTGTTCTGAGGCAACAGGAGTGACAGCAAAACAGTAAAACTGTGCCCTGCACCTGCCGATTTTGTTTGCATTGGAGGTTACCACCAGTGCAGTCATGCTGACACAGCTTTGGGGCAGAGGCCCTGTGGTGTAGATGAAGCCTAACCCATAGCTGACTTTAAACAATCTTGTTGCGACTCCTAGCAACATCACTCTCCTTTTGACACAGCTTTTCAGTAAACAAAGTGCAAAATTCCAAGCGCGTGCAATGTTCTTGAGGACATGACACCAGATGTGACACTGCCCACCTCATGTTTTCAGTACAGTGGCGTAATGGAAACAGGCCTATTCCGCTACATCACAGCAGTTCAGCTTTCTCCTAAGCTGATTTCCCATGACTTCTGAGTTTAAATAAAACATATAACTCAATGCAAATTCTGTATTTTTATTGCAAATATTTCAATTCACATGTACAGAATTAGTAGTGTATTTAATCTCCTATTTTTCCCTTACAACGATTATGATAGGACCTTTATTAAAAAAAACAAACCCAGACAATCCTGACTGACGCTGCTGCTGCCAGTTTGGTTACAGGAAACTCCAGCCCACTTCTGACCCCGCCAAGCCAATAGCTAACCCTTAATGAACTCTGCATATTTCACTTGATTATCACTGAAGCCTTATGGAATTCAATAGCTGTACCATTTCAGTAGGTGCTGTACAGACACTGTGTAGTGATTACTTACCAAGCACCTGTTTGGAGGTAATGCTACTGAAAAAGAAAAAAAAAAATGGGGGTAGAGGATGAGATTCAGTGGTTCCTCACAGCTGTTTCGCAGTGCAGACGCAGCTACAAACCTGTCTTCAGCAGGGTAGTTAAACACAGCTTACAGCTGCTTACCCAATACCACAGTTGCGGAAAGCAGTGGTAGCCTACTAGTGCTCTCTCCCAGAAACTCAGAAGACCCAATAAACTCAACAAAAAGGAAATGTGATGCCACTGTAGAAAGTGGTGTCACTCCATTTGTACAGCTGTTGTATTGCAACCAGCTCCATAATCTGAGCAACTGGCGTCTCCCGAAATGCTCATCACTGACATCAGCTTTATGCAGCCAACAAAATAAAGCCAACCAACTGCTAATCTTTGTCTGTTCCTTCTGCATCTTATCTAAAGCTTGTCCCTCACTGGATGTTGAGCCAAATGCAGCTGCACTAAGACTTGCAGAGAGGCAACTTTACATTATGATTATCGAATGGTACAATCTGCATTATTAAGGTCTCTCTGCTTTCCGTTCCCACCCCCCCCCCATCCCAGAAATCCCTGGCATTGCTCAGAGCCAGGGATAGGATACCAGACTACACAGACCATGGAAATTTTGCATGAGTAGAGCAACTTCTGACTTCTCACTGTTCATAAAAGAGAAAACTGACAAGATACGCAGTGGGGAAGAGAAACGGAACAGAAAATGTGATGAAAACGGGAGAAAAGAACATGACAGAAGATTTCTTAGATACATTTTTAGGACCTGTTAAAAAATAAGTTATAAAATGAACTTTCACCTTCCCAGACCGTTCCTTTCACAGTCAGAATCCCTGGCATTCAAACAGAAGTCCTAATAATAAACTATTTATTTTTCTTCTGCCTGTTTAATCATTAGTAAAACGCGTCAGAAAGAGGCTTCCTGAGCTGCAATTCTGCTTGTTCCAGACGGACACTGTCTTCTTTTCGTACTGAGCGCAAAGACTTCCACGTCAAAGATGCAAGCTCTGATTTTTTTATTTTGTTATCTGTCTGCGAGAGCAAGCAGCTCCGGCTGAGGGGTCTGAACTCACCCCCAGCGTCCGGGCTGCTGACCTGGACGCCACGACGACGCCGCTCTCCCGAGACCGCGACCTGCCGAGCGCACCACGCGCCGCATGCGGGCACACCTTCCCCCGGGCTGCGGAGCTGCGCGTCGGCCACCGACAGCTGCCGGGCAGCGACCGGACCCGCCTTACAGCTCGGCTGCCCCGGGAGAGCGCCCAAACCCGGCGGGAGGAAAGGCGCGCCGGCCCGCGCAGGGAGGCCGCGACGCACCGGACCAGAGGGGAGGGCCGCCCGCCCTCGCCGCGGGGAACGACGCCGGGCCCCG